>Ga0153950_1000366_pt1 | contig 20182 bp, 24 predicted proteins | sample TSNJ034MetaG_FD_104737 | JGI IMG/M metagenome (GOLD analysis project Ga0153950, IMG submission 104737) | Attine ant fungus gardens microbial communities from New Jersey, USA - TSNJ034 MetaG | ecosystem: Host-associated > Fungi > Mycelium > Unclassified | place: USA: New Jersey, Wharton State...
CCATTGTTAGCTTTCATCGCTAGCACTCCTGGAATCCCATGGGTCTATGCTGCTTTATATGGAATGGCAAGTTCAGGAGCATCTATTCCTATTGCGATATTGGTTTCTAATTATTTTGGTAGTAAGGATTATTCTTCTATCTTTAGTATTTTTACGATGGTTTCTACTTTTGGAGCTTCAATTGGAGCTCCTATCATGGGAGCGATTTTTGATAGCACAAGAAGTTATCATTTGGCTTGGGTGATGTTAACAGTTTTTTCTATTATAGTATTAATCACTTTAGTCTTATCAAATATGACAAGTAAAAAAATAAAAGAATAGTTGCTAATTCTACTTTACATATCTTCTTATTTCCTGTTTGGTTAAGTAACTATCGTTGGATTAACCAAAATATAAATGTTATAATATTTTTAATAATAATCTTGACTTTAATGTATACTTTAGCGTTATACTTTAATTGTATGGAAGAAGTTAAGCAACATATCATAGTAAATTATTATTGATTAGAAATATTGCAAAGAGTAGATACAGAGTTTAAACAAAATAATTTGTATTTTTAGTATGAACGAAAGGAAATATAAATATAAAATGAAATACAGAGATCTAGGAAAAACAGGATTAAAGGTAAGTGAAATAGGATTAGGTGCTGAATGGCTTGAGCGACACAGCAAAGAAGAAACAATTGAAGTCATTAACCATTGTGAAAATCAAGGAATTAATATTTTAGATTGTTGGATGGCAGAACCAAATGTTAGAACGAATATTGGTTATGCTATTAAAGGAAAAAGAGATAAATGGATAATCCAGGGACACATTGGTTCTACATGGCAAAATGGACAATATGTTCGAACAAGGGATCTAAATAAAGTAAAACCGGCCTTTGAAGACTTACTTATACGCTTACAAACAACGTATATTGATTTAGGAATGATTCATTTTGTTGATGAAAGTAAAGAATTTGATGAAATTATGAATGGTGAATTTTTTCAATATGTACAGGAATTAAAAAATAAAAAAATCATTCACCATATAGGAATAAGTACTCATAATCCCCTAGTAGCAAAAAAAGCAGCTCTATCTGGAATTATTGAAGTCATCCTATTTAGCATTAATCCTGCATTTGATGTACTACCACCAACAGAGAATATTAGTGATTATTTTGTAGAGTCTTATGATGAACAACATAAAGGTATTGCACCTGAAAGAGCCGAATTATATAAGATTTGTGAAGAAAATCAAGTTGCAATAACAGTCATGAAAGGCTATGCTGGAGGTAGGTTATTCAAAGTGGAGACTTCTCCATTTGGTGTTGCATTAACAGCTATCCAATGTTTACATTATGCTCTAACTAGACCCTCAGTCGCTAGTATAATGGTTGGATTTGACACTATTCAACAAGTAGATGAGGCAGTTGCCTATGAAAAGGCAACTTTAGAAGAGAAAGATTACTCTGTCATATTAGCAAAAGCTCCACGTCATTCTTATTATGGTCAATGTACATATTGTGGACACTGTGCTCCTTGCCCTAAAGGAATTGATATTGCTATGGTTAATAAATACTATGATTTAGCATCTATGCATGAAGATATTCCAGCAACCTTAAATGAACACTATAAAAATCTTAGTGCTAATGCGAGTCATTGTATTGAATGTGGTGCATGTGAAACAAGATGTCCATTTGGAGTGAAAATTATTGATAAAATGCAAAAAGCAATAACTATTTTTGAATAATTTAAAACTCTAATTATTAATTTATGTTCTTACGCAAATATACTTATAGCTCAAGGATAAGCGTAAGAACTTTTTTAATACCAATCCTACTACTATTAATAGCATTTCATTTCCTTTTTCTTTATTTCAAATAATGTAGCTACCTCTTATTTTTAATTGCAAAATTAAAAAATATTCCTTATGTACTTAGGAATATTTTATTTACTATTTCTTCTTATCTTTTGATTTAGATAACATTCTATTTATATGTGCTTTTAATTCTTTAAATGCACTACGCGGATTAATTTCATCCAATGTTTCAATTAAAAGTTTGACAGAAATATCATCTAAACTTTCTTTTTGATTTGAAATTTCTGTTGCACGACTTTTCACAATACAAACTAAAATTTGTTCTTGTGAAGCATTACTTTCTACTAAGTTTGCGACAATTTTACTTTTTGAAGCATATTGAATAAAATCTTTATTCATTAACTGATAATTCATTTTCCCATTTTGATCGCTATAACGTTCAACAATTGCTTGATATTCTACTGATAGTGTCATATCAACATTTTCAGTTGCTGTTTCTTCAACAGCATCATCCTCTTGCTCTATAGCTACACTTGTTACTTTAATATTTCCACGCGCTGAATATGGTAATCCTCTTGTTAAATCATAAGCTTCTTCAAACGCTTCTTCAGGAAATAATGTTTCATCGACTTTACCATAAGGAAGTAAATCACCAGTTCTTCTATCAATTGTGCATACAGCAGATTGATTATCATCAATTCTTAATAACTTAAGACCTGCTCCACCTGAAGCTAATTTTTGTTTGTATGCCATCGCAGGAATAGTAGTAAGTTCAACAGCTCTTGTTCTAATAATATTCATATAATTCTCCTCTCAATCATTTTTATGTTTTTAGTTTATCACTAGATGATATATAAATTAACAATTTCATAAACCATTTTATAATTTTATTATACACAAATATATAATTATGGTAAACCCTATCTAAACAACTCTTAGCATTTATTTTTCATTCAATGCATTGATGGCAAGTGATAAACCACCACAAATAGCAGCATTATCATCTAATTTTGGATACACAATGTATTCTTCTATGCTCTCAAGTATCTCTTTCTTTTGAATATAACCATCCAAGAATTGTTTTACATATTGATGGATCATTGGAAATAATTGAGATTGCTTCATGACTCCACCACCTAATATAATTTTCTTTGGAGATAAAATAAGAATATAATTTGCTATTGCTTGTCCAATATAATAGGCTTCTAAGTCCCAAGCAGGATGTGCTTCTTCTATCTCTATCGCTTTTCTTCCCCAACGCTCCTCAATTGCAGGGCCACTAGCTAGTCCTTCAAAGCAATCGTCATGGTATGGACATTTTCCATGATAAGGATCATCTTTTCTTCTAACCAATCTAATATGTCCCATTTCTGGATGTAGTAGACCATGTAATAGTTTCCCTTCTACAATTGCTCCACCGCCAATACCAGTTCCAACGGTTAAATACAAACAACTATCCAATCCTTTCGCACTACCAAACGTAATTTCACCTAATGCTGCCACATTTACATCAGTATCAAAACCAATTGGGATTGAAAATTGCTTTTTTAGCATACCAATTAAATCAATGTTTCCCCAATTTGGTTTTGGTGTTGTCGTAATATATCCATATGTGGGACTATTTACATCCAAATCAATAGGACCAAAAGATCCTACTCCTAATGCTTCAATATCTTTTCCATCAAAAAAGGAAATAATATCGGCTACGGTTTCTTTTGGTGTTCTTGTTGAAAAGCTTGCTCTTTCTATAATTTCACCTAACTCGTTACCTATTGCAACTACAAATTTTGTTCCACCAGCTTCTACTGCCCCTAATTTCATTTCGTTTCCTCCATTTAATTTAATAGTGTAGTTTCTCCTTCATTTTCGTCATATGAGCCTACTATTTTATTCTTACTTGCTTTAATTACTTCTTGGATATATTGCGATGTTTCTTGACTAACTAATAAAGCAAATGCTTCTTCAAGGTTTTCTGCTTCTATAGCAACAGAAATATCAATTTTAAATCTTCTTTTTGCCATAATCTCCTCCTAGATTAATTTACTAAAATATATTCCTGAATGAAGTATAATTTATTAATTGGACAAATAACTTCACTATATACTCCATCATCTAAATATTTTGTTGAAAGTATGCGTAATTGTCGGCTAATTTTTATAAAATCTTCTATTTTTTCATAAGGAATCTTTATTTTCTGATAACTATCATTTTTACTTAACTCATCAACAATTCTTTTTGTCAAGATGTCCATATTTATATTATTTTTAGCAGAAATAAAAATGTTGGGTTGTCGTAAACGAATCAAACCATATTTATTTAAATCAACCTTATTGTATACATAAATCATTGGAATATGGTCAGCCTTTAATTCTTTTAAAATAGAATTTGTTACTTCAATTTGATCTTCACATAGTTGATTAGAACTATCAACAACTTGAAGCAATAAACTTGCTTCAACTATTTCTTCTAATGTTGAACGAAATGCCTTGAATAAATGCTTTGGTAAGTCTTGTACAAAACCAACGGTATCGATTAATAAAAATTTAACATTATCCTCTAGTTCAACTAATCTTGTTGAAGTTTGTAAAGAGGCAAATAGCATATCTTCTTCAAATACTTTTTTAGTATCTTTATTCGCCATATAATGATTCATAATCGTAGATTTACCGCTATTCGTATACCCAACTAAAGCAACAATAGGAATTTCACTACGATATCGTTTATTTTTTTGTACTTTTCTTTTAGAGCCGCTTTCTTCTAATTCTCGATTAATTCTAGCGATTCGATCTCTAATTTTCCTTCGATCTAATTCTATTTGCTTTTCACCAGAACCACGAAAACCACTACCACCTAATTGCCCAATTTTTTCTGCATTTCCACCAACTAATCTTGGTAATAAATAATGTAAGGTAGCAACTTCTACTTGTAATTTTGCTTGCCTAGTTTTTGCTCGTTCCTCAAATATTTTAAGAATAATTCCTGTTCGATCACTAATTTCACAAGGAATTACTGTACTTAAATATTTCATTTGTGTAGGAGTTAATTCTTCATTAAACACAACTACATCAATTGCTTCTTGTTCTATTATATGCAGCAATTCTCCTAGCTTTCCTTTCCCAATATAACTTGTGGAATTTGGTTGTGGCAATTTTTGTATTAATTGGTACATTGTTTCTATATCACAAGCCTTATTTAATTCTATTAACTCCTCTATTAAATTATTAAGTTTATTTAAATTTGAATAATAATCTACTGCTACGATAATTGATTTCATTGAACCTCCGAATGTTTTCCCATTGTCTATAATATATATGTATAAAAGGGGGAATTCTTATTAAAAAAACAACCTATCTATTGTCACTTACTTTAATAGTAATTAGCTTTGTCTTTAGTTTAACACATTTATCATCTATAAATCAAATAACGAAAGCTACTTTACTTTCTTTATACCAATTAATTCCAAACTTATTACCATTGATGCTTTTATTCTTATTAGCAAACTCTTTAGGTTTATTTTACCCAATTGGCTACTTTTTACAACCGATATTTAGAAATATATTTCATATTGATTGTATTTCGTCTACATTATTTTTATCTTCTTTTTTTAGTGGATTTCCCACCAATATTAAAATAATTAAAAATAGTTATAGAGATGAATCTATCTCATTACAACAGCTAAACCATTTACTTAAAATAGCAAGTTGCCCCTCTTTTTCTTTTATCGTAGTAGTTATTGGAAAAAATGTTTTTAACTCATTGCAAGCTGGATATTTTTTATATTTTATTCAAGTACTTAGCAACCTATTATTAGCTTTTTTAATACGGCCAAAAGTAAAGCCTGAAAAAATAACATTAATTAATATAAAAGAAAAAATGAGAAAACTAAAAAGCCAACAAAAGATTATCGCATTACTATCATCAAGTTTTTTATCATGTTTTCAAGTTTTTGTTATTATGTATGGATTCATGCTTGTTTTCAACATCCAAATATACATTTTATCTAGTATCATAAGCAATCAATTTTTGCTAGCATTTTTACATGCTTTATTAGAATTTACACAGGGAATACCTAAACTATCGATATTTTCTTATCCAGTCGCCTTTGGCCTCACTAGCTTCTTTTTATCCTTTACAAGTCTATCGATCATTTTTCAATCAACAGCTTTATTAGAAGATATTGACTATACTATCCAAGATTTCTTTCTTTATCGAGTAAAATCTGGCATATTATCGATAATCATTCACATATTTTTCTTTTGTATTTGACATACTAGTAAAATAAAGATATAATTAATAATAGGAATCATTATTATTAAGGGAGGTTATTGGATGAAGCAAATCCGATTTTCAAAACAGCGAAAAGCAATTTATGAGGCTTTAAAAAACAGCGATAGTCATCCAACAGCAGAGTTACTATACCAACAGCTTAAGGAAGAATACCCTGAATTAAGTCTTGGTACAGTGTATCGTAATTTACATTTTTTTGTCAATGAAAATCAAGCAGTGCGTATTGATGTTGGTGATCAAGTAGAGCATTACGATGCGGTAGTAATGCCCCACTATCATTTGTATTGTAAATCATGTAATGCACTAATTGATATTCATGAAGAAGATTACAATTATGATTTAGAAAAAAGAGTAGCTAAAAAAACTGGATATGATATTGATTCTCATTCAACTATTTTTTATGGATTATGCCATAAGTGCAAAATTAACTAAAGGAAGAGAAGAGGTATTAAAGTATTATGAAATCATTAAAAGGAACACAAACAGCTTTAAATCTTATGCATGCTTTTGCTGGTGAATCACAAGCAAGAAATCGTTATACTTATTACGCATCAATTGCAAAGAAAGAGGGATATGAGCAAATCTCTAACTTCTTTATTGAAACTGCAAACCAAGAAAAAGAACATGCTAAAAGATTAATGAAATTTATGGAAGTTGATCATCATGGTGAACAATTATTTGCTGAAGGAAATTTCCCGGTCCTATTAGGAACGACAAAAGAAAACTTAAAAGCAGCTGCTGCTGGTGAAAATGAAGAGTATGTAGAAATGTATCCTTCATTTGCAGAAGTTGCTAAAAAAGAAGGATTTCCTGAAATTGCAGCAGTATTTACTTCAATTGCGACTGCTGAAAAATATCATGAACAACGTTATTTAAAATTATTAGCTTCTTTAAATGATGAAACAGTATTTAAAAAAGAAGAAGTTGTCACTTGGAAATGTAATAACTGTGGGTTCGTATTTACAGGAAAAACTGCACCTGCTAAATGTCCTGCATGTGATCATCCACAAGCTCATTTTGAAGTAGAAAATTTTCTATAATAAATTAGGACCTATATGGCCCTTTTTTTTCTGATTTATGATAAAATGATAATGGGTGTTAAATTATGAAAAAATACAGTATCTTATTAATTATTCTGTTCATGTTATTTGGTTGTAGAGATAAGCGTTCATATCTCTCTGATATAACGTTTAGTGCTACAGTCTATTCTTATACCAATGTATCAAATAATAAAACTAATTTATTCTTTTATAGCGATAGTAATACTCAAGATTCTTATTTGCGTTTACTATTAAACTTAGAAGAACTACCAGAAAATATTAAAGTCAAACAATCAGGTGATGGTAAAAAACTAGCAATATGTTCAACAAAAGAATCTAATGATATTTGCTTTAAATACTTTCTTTTAGGAGATAAAAATGCAATTCCAAATTCAGCAACTATTTTAAAATCAAATTTTAATCAGATAATTTACTCGATTGATTCTTATGATGATGTGGTAATGGATGATACCATAAGTTATTTTTATAATTTAAGCTATAAGAATTTAATTTCTATTGTTTCCACTTTAGTTGAGCAAGCAGTAAATCCACTATATCTGAATAATGATCAGAAATACGTTTTATCTTTAAATAATAAATTTAGAATAGTGATGGATGCTTCCTTCCCATTAGATTCTATTGTTTTTAGAATAAACACTAATGAAGATATTATTTATATAAATTATGAAAATGTTTATTCCAATACATTTATTACATTAGTAAAATTTTCATACAATGATAACGAGAAAAATGTAATCATAGATTATCCTGAAAATCAAGATAGTTTTATTTATAAAGAAGATTTAGATAAATATTATAATATTACTAGTTATCTTGAGACAGTTTATGTGGAATTATTAGATACTTAAAACATGCTAAGTTTAGATTAGATTAGATAGATAAACGACGGTTTATTTGTCTAATTTTTTTATATAATATTGACAATATGATATGAAAATGGTGAAGAACAGATCGTTGCAGCCCATGAACTTCGAGTCCGTATTTAAAATCAATCTTTTTTTCAAGCGGTGAACATATGTAAGCGACGTATAACCAAAGTCATCAAATCCTAGATATACCATTCGATGCTGTAGTAAAACAGTGCAAAAAATATGGTAAATACACAGAGTACACTTTTGTATTTTTTTATTAAAAAAGATACTTTTATTTTCCCCATATATGTCATTTACTTAATACTAAAAATAAAAGATTTTTCAAGTGTTTTCCAAATGTTTCTGTATAATTTTCCGCAACATTTTAGCCAATTTTACTACATTATATTCAAAAGTAAAATTTTGTAAGTTCTATTTTATATTTCTTTGCATTTTGAAATTTGTAATGATACAATGTTTTTAATTATAAAAAGTTAGGAGACAAAGACATGAATAAATTATTTATTGTAATGCCCTGCTATAATGAGGAAGAAGTATTAGTAGAAACAACAACAAGGATTACAGAAAAGTTGAACAGTTTAGTAATAAATCAAAAAATTGATAATAAGAGTATGGTATTATACGTTAATGATGGATCAAAAGATAACACCTGGAACCTAATTCAAGAATTAAGCAATAAATATGACTCTATTACTGGTATTTCACTATCAAGAAATAGAGGTCATCAAAATGCTCTTTTAGCAGGTTTATCCGTTGCCAAAGAACATGCTGATATAATTATTAGCATGGATGCAGATCTTCAAGATGATATCAATGCTATAGATGAAATGATTGAAAAATATCAAGAAGGTAATCAAATTGTATATGGTGTTAGAAGTAGCAGAAAAAAAGACACTTGGTTTAAGCGTACAACCGCAGAAGGATTTTACAAATTCATGAAATTGATGGGTGTTGATTTTGTTTTTAATCATGCAGATTATCGGCTTACTTCTAAAGCAGTATTAAATGAATTGTTTAAATATAATGAAGTCAATTTAATTTTACGTGGAATTTTTCCATTAATTGGTTACAAAAGTGATATAGTATATTATGAAAGAAATGAAAGATTTGCTAGTGAAAGCAAATATCCACTAAGAAAAATGTTATCTTTTGCTTGGAATGGAATTACATCATTCAGCGTTAAACCAATTACCTTAGTGTTTAATTTAGGTTTTTTAATTTTGATTACTAGTTTATTCGTTATTTTATATTCAGTACTAGTTAAATTTATTGGAAAAACTGTCGATGGTTGGACGTTTATTGTATGTTCAATGTGGTTATTAGGCGGTATTCAAATGATTTCAATAGGACTAATTGGTGAATATATAGGCAAAATTTATAGTGAAACGAAAGCAAGACCAAAATTTGTTATTGAACATAATCTAGTAGAAGGAGATTAAGATGTGTGTGCTATTTATGCAGATGGAAAAAGAAGACATGGATTGGATTACACATTGTAGACAGGCAAAAAGGCATTAGAGTTTCATACCCAATTAGTGTGCACAGCCATGAACATAAAGAAGTTTTCAAGGTATATGAGAAACCGAAGGATAAGTATCCCCAAAATTTGAGTTTTGAGAATCAAAGAGAAGAAGTAAAGACAATGAAGGAATATTATAGAGGCAATATGCCTATTTTTTTATTTACAAAGATAATAAAGGTTGTACATTAGAATTTTACATCCTAATGTTAATTGAATAATTAAAAAACCGTTAACCAATATTATCTATTCGTCAACGGTATCAAGAGTAAATATCGTTTACTCTTTTTTACTATTCTATATATATTCTAGGTATTCTACTAGATAGTAAACAAATAATTTCATAAGCGATAGTATCTAATTCTTTGGCCATTTGATTTAATGGTATATGTTCTCCAAAGATTTCAATGACATCATTTTCTTTGATTGTTTCATCTACCTCAATCATCAATTGATCCATACATACTTTTCCTATTATTGGGTAGAATTTACCATTAATATAGACATTTCTTCCTTGATTTTTCCGAATAAAACCATCACCGTATCCCAATGGTATTGTAGCAATATAAGCAGTACTTTTTGCCTCATAATCAAAACCATAGCCTACTTTTTCACCTTTTTGAATTTGCTTAACCATACTAACTTTGCTATATAAACTCATTGCTTGTTTTAAAGAACTTTCAATTTGACCATTTGCTTCGACTCCATACATACTAATTCCACAACGAACTAAATTTGTTGTGTCTTCATAATGATATAAAGCTGCGGCAGAATTAGCAGCATGAATATATTTAAGATTGAAATCTTTTATCATATTTTTAAAACTATCAAATTGTTGTTGATACGTATCATTTTCTTCATCTGCCGCACCATAATGAGTAAAAACACCTTCCACTATCACATTTTTATGCTTTTGTAATTTGGTTAAAACAGCGGCAACCACCTCATACTCTTTAATCCCGATACGATTCATTCCCGTATCAATTTTTATATGAACTGTTACTTTTTTATTTATCGAAGTACTTAATAATTGATTAATAAATTTCAAAGAATATGCAGTAATATGAATGTTTTGATCTGCAACCAAATCTAAGTCTTCAACTTTAGTAACTCCTAATACCAAAATTGCTTTTTTAATCCCAAACTTTCTTAACTCTAAAGCTTCTTCTAATGTAGCAACACCAAACATTTCAATACAATCAATACTTTCAATAGCTTTGGCAATTGCTACTAAACCATGCCCATAAGCATTTGCTTTGACTACAGCCATAATCGGCTTGTTTGCTTTTTTATAAATATAACTTATATTCTCTTTAATATGTGTCATATTAACATATGCTACACTGTCTCTATGCATATACATGGCGTCACCTCACGATATGTCCATTATAGCACATCTAATAATTTGATAGCAATTATTTTAGTGCCACTTGTTGTAAGCTACTAATAACGGAAATCATATCCTCTAATGCTAAATCATTAGAATAAATTTGACATACCATACCATAACTAGCATCAATGACTCGTAATTCATTATTTTGATAAATACCAAATGACCCTATTAAATCAATTAATTCCCCTGATTGCTCTTCTATTCTAAACGTACTAGAAGTTTGTGTAGCAGATTCAACTATCTTAAACGAATTTTCACCACTAAATTGTAATACATGATTGATAACACCGTTAATCGTTAATTCTTCTTCGTTTGATAATACGCTACCCATTATTTCCATTGGATATAAAGGAAACTCATCAACTGCTGAAGTTGTGTTACTATCGCTGTCGCCTTCTGCTGCTGTAGTACTACTAGTATCCACATATTGATAAATATCAAATTCATTCATTTCAATTTTAGGATTTATTGAAAATTCTGTTACATCTAATTGAATTAATTCAATGTCTTCCTCACTTAACACATTGACGTAGATAGGAGATAGATCTTTAGTAAATTTTACTTCTTGTCTTACCGCATTTGGATTTGTTACATAGTTGACATCAGCAGTAACTAAGTATCCATCTTTGCTTTTTTCTACGGTATGATTACTATCAAACATTTCTAGTAATGATTGATAAATATATGGTTTCAAACTATTATAAGGCCATTCAGATTTAAATTGAAATGCACGATTTAATGATGGTGTTATCACAAATACTCCATCTAAATTCTTTATAATAATTTGATCTTGGTTCGTTAATTTATCATGTAAGGCAACTTTAAAATATTCGTTTCCTTCATATTTAATAAAACTAACTTCTACAAGATACTCTTTCAAGTCTTCCCCATCCAATGTCTTCATATCACCTTTAAGCGTGTATGATTCCAAATTTTCTCTAACAGATGCTAATTGTTTCTTTAATGAGCTTGCTTTCCTTATATATAATGTTGTTCCAACACCTAAGGTAATAATCAATACTCCAACAATTATTGCAATTTTTTTATTCATATCCTCACCTCTATTTCATCCTATGATGAAGCTAGCATTTTTATACATTAATGAATAAAAAATTAATTTAAGGATACACTATAAAAAAGGAGGTTAAAAGATGAATACATTACAAAAATGTGCTTTATTTTTTAGCATCATTGGTGCTATAAATTGGGGTCTAATAGGTTTATTCAATTTCAATTTAGTGACAACTATCTTTGGAACTGACAGTTTTCTAACAACTTTAGTTTATATTATTGTTGGTATCGCTGGATTAATTAATATCATGTTATTATTTGTTGACAATGATAGAAATCATATATAAATCAAAATAGTAAAAGAAGTTTACGTATTTCGAGTAGGATAATTTATTCTTACTCTTTTTTATCGTCTATGATAGACTCTCTTAGTATCTTCCATTAATTCTATTTTATTATTTAAAATAAAAAAGCATACGTATTAAATGACATATGCTTTAATCAAATGTTGCAAATGACCCATCTTTTTTATCAATTCTAACTTTATGTTTAACTAATTCTAACATTGGTAAATCTGTCGTAGAATCAGAATATCCATAAGAATGATCATAATCAATAACGATGTTCTCATTTATTAACACTTCATTAATTCTAACAACTTTTTCTTGATGCTTACAGTTTTTTGAGATAATGATATTTGTGAATCTTCGATTCTCTTTTTTTAATTTCGTTCCAATAATATAATCTACTGGCAAATCCGTTTCGAATAGATATGCCTCAGGAGATGCTGATACTAAAAAGATTATGTATCCATCTTTCTTATGTTTTTTCATTCGTTCAACAACATGAGGATAGTATCTTGGTATTAAATCATTTTGATAAAACTCTCGTAATTGCTCTTGGGTCATTTTTTTGATAGGATATAAAATCTGTTGTTTTACACTTAAAAAAGAAATGATTCGTACTCCATATAATATAAAATAAAAACCAATTTTAACCCACTGGAATATAGCCAAAGGATGCTTCTTAGTATAATACACTAATAAATGAAAAATAGAATCTTTTTTTAAAAGTGTATCATCAAAATCAAATAACGCTACTTTATAGTTCATTATTCAGCAATATTTAACGCAATTTCCATCATTGCAGTAAATGTTTTTTCTCTTTCCTTTGCTGTTGTTTGTTCTTCAGTAATCAAATGATCTGATACCGTTAAAATAGTTAATGCATTTTTCCCATAATAAGCAGCATTCGCAAATAAAGCATAGCTTTCCATTTCAACACCAAGGCAACCCATTTTACCCCATTTTGCAGCACTTCCTTGATCTGCATGATAAAAAATATCACTAGATAAGACATTACCAACATGATATGCAATATCCATTTTTTTCGCTTCTGCCACTGCCTTCTCTAATAAATGATAAGAAGAAATCGCAGAATAGACACCAGATCCTGGTAACTCGAATTGATGTGCAAATGAACTATCAGTACAAGCTCCTTGAGCAATGATAATATCTCGCATATGTACCTCTTCTCGTAAAGCCCCACTTGAACCAATTCTTATAATATTCGTTACATCATAAAAATTGTATAGTTCATGAGAATAAATACCAATCGATGGCATCCCCATACCAGAACCCATAATTGATACACGTTTGCCATTATATTTTCCGGTATAACCTAACATATTTCTTACATCGTTAAATAAAACAATATCCTCTAAATAATTCTCTGCTAAAAACTTTGCACGTAAAGGATCGCCAGGCATCAATACAGTATTGGCGATTTCTCCTTTAATTGCACGATTATGTGGTGTAGACATCTCATATCCTCCATTCATTCATTTTGATTTATTTTCAGTTATTTACATTAGTAATTAACTATTTTCTTTACTTAAAAATCCATCGATCAACATCTAATGTACTTGACAATGCATTTCCTAACACTCCATTTTTAATATCTTTTATATAATAGGAATCAAAATCCTCATCATATCCTATAAAGGCAAATGCCTGATCAACAATAACTAAAGGAACGTAGTATTCTCCAATATATTCTTGATTAAAATCTTTTAGTTTTCCTTCTACAAAATTACCTTCTTCATCATAGTAACCAGTATATTGATCATATAATGTCATATTCTCTTCAGTATCTGCAGAAATAAATTCTATGGTAACTTTATCACCAAACTCTTCTTCTATCATTGGTACTAATCTTGATTTCAAAGCACTGCAATGCCCACAAGTATCCAAATAAAATATTGTAATAGTAAACTCAGGCACCTCTTTTTCTTCTTTCTTTGCACAAGCTACTAATCCAATGCACAGAAAACAAGATAAGGCAATTTTTATTAGTTTTTTCATTGTTTCCTCCTTCTAGTTTAATTTCTTATTCATTATATCATAAAAAAACAACATTATTTACATTTTATGTAATGAATAAATCTATTTTTATTGCATAATAATAATTTTTATAATATAATAACATTGTATAGAAAGGAGAATAGACTATGGAATTTATTTGGACGAAAAATGAAGTTGCCAATACTTCTGTTACATTGTATGAAACAAATATTACTTTGAACAAAGCAGCTTGCGAACATTTTGAAGATATCAATTACGTTCTTCTTGGAAGAGACAAAGAAAAGCGTCTTTTAGCTATAAAGCCAATTACCAAAGAGGAAGTAGATTTAAATATCTATCCAAAAATGAATTTGCATAAAATTTCATTAGGTAAAAGTTATGGACGAATTAGCAATAAAAACTTTATGAATGACCTAGCATTAGACTATAATTTAAGCTATACTAAAGATAAAGGAATTAAATATGATGCATTCTTTGATGAAAACAAACATATTTTAGTTATACAACTTTGAAAGGGGGCTTCTATGTATGCCAATGACAACTATATGGCTAATTGTATTAATATTTAGTGTTGTAATAGAAATAGTAACATTAGATTTGGTTAGTATTTGGTTTAGTATCGGTGCACTTGCATCCTTAATACTAGCATTTACAAAAGTTAGTACACAGATACAAATTGCCATATTTATTATTGTTTCTTTAGCATGTTTTATCATTACACGGCCTATTGCTACTAAGTATCTTAGAGGGAACATAATAAGAACGAATGCTGATCGAATTATTGGTAAAAGAGCAGTTGTAACAAAGTCTATTTTACCAAATAATCGTGGCGAAGTAAAAGTATTAGGAAATTTTTGGACTGCGATTGCCCTAGATAATGAAACAATTGAAGTTGATGAAGAAGTTGAAATTGTTACAATCGAAGGTGTCAAAGCCGTTGTTAAAAAATATAATTAAATAGGAGAAAACATATGGATAATAATCTTATTACATTAATCGTAATTATAGCCTTTGTCACTACTGCTGTACTTATTTTAGCATTTACTGTACGAATTGTACCACAATCAAAAGCATTTGTTGTAGAACGACTTGGTGCTTATAATCGTACCTGTAACGTTGGTTTACATGTATTATTACCTTTTTTAGATCGAATAGCAAATAGAGTATCATTGAAAGAGCAGGTTGTTGATTTTGAACCACAACCAGTTATTACAAAAGACAATGTTACGATGCAAATTGATACTGTTGTTTATTTTCAAATCACAGATTCTAAATTATTTACCTATGGTGTTGTAAGACCTATTAAAGCAATTGAAACATTAACAGCAACAACATTACGTAATATTATTGGTGATCTTGAATTAGACGAAACATTAACATCAAGAGATATTATTAATACCAAAATGCGTGCTATCCTTGATGAAGCAACGGATCCTTGGGGAATTAAGGTCCACCGTGTAGAAGTTAAAAACATTATTCCTCCTCGTGATATCCAAGAAGCAATGGAAAAGCAGATGCGTGCGGAACGTGAAAGGCGACAAGCAATTCTACAAGCAGAAGGTCAAAAACAAGCGTCTATCTTAACTGCTGAAGGAGAAAAGCAAGCAATAATTCTTGCAGCAGAAGCTGATAAAGAAGCTTCTATCACTAGAGCAACTGGTAAAGCTGAAGCTTTACGTTTAGTTTATGAAGCACAAGCAAAAGGTATTTCTTATATTAATGATTCAAATCCTTCAGCATCCTATATCCAATTAGAAGGATTTAAAGCATTAGAGAAAGTAGCAGCTGGTCAATCAACTAAGATTGTTATTCCATCTGATTTACAAGGATTAGCTAGTGCAACAACTGTGATTAAGGAACTAGTGAGTTCAAAAAAGAAGTAAAATTTAAATTAAGATAAAACAAAGCGTAATTGCCATTCTTTTATAAGAACAATTACGCTTTTTTATTTATGAATCTAACCGATAGCCAAAACCATAAATCATTCGTACATTTAATCGAGGTAATTTTTTTCTAATTCTACGAATAGTATCATCAACAACACGTATAGAACCATAATAATCTTTGCCCCAAATCGCATCTAAAATCATTTCTCTTTTGATTGCTGTGTTTCGATTTTTCAATAAATATTCAATGATCATAAACTCATTATTAGTAAGACTAATTAACTCTTCATTATCAAATATTTTCTTTTCGAGTAAATCAATTTGATAGTCATCAATAATCAAATAGTCTTGATCTGGATAAAGTCTAGAAATTAATTTATTAATTCTAACAACTATTTCTTCTATGTCTTCAATATTAGAACTGTCTTCAGCTCCACTTTTTATAGCTTTGATTACTTTATTTCTATCGTTATCTATTATTACGATAAAACAAGGTGTTAAATCTTGATGTAATTGCTCCAAAATCCACAAATGAATTCTCTGATTTTTTTGTTTCGTCTGTACTACATTATAATCCATACTCAATAAATAATGAACCAATAAAGAATAGATTCGTTGATTGGGAATTCCTATATTTATTTGCACGTTTATTCACCTTTAAAATAAACGGTAGTTTCCTACCGTTTATTGCCCCTTAGCTTTTACAATAACTGATATTTTTTCATTACTTACCCATTCCCAATTCAATGTAACATCACTAATGATAATACGAACAGTCATTTCATTCGTACCTTCTACTACATCTTTTAAATCAATATACGCCTGAACATCAGCTGCTGAAAATTCATTTACTTTCGATTTTAGTCCTGTTATTTTAATACTTGCATTTCCATTATTACCTGCAAATGTTACATCATAATTATTCGCATTGTTTATAATTGTAATTGGTATGTCTTTAATTTCCTTTGACACAATTTGCTCAATCTCCACTGTTCCAGAGATATAAGCAATGGAAGCTTTTCGAACTGTGCTTGGTAAATAATCTTTCACTAAAATATTAAAGTCTGTTGTCTCTTTCAAATTGGAAACATCATACGAAACTTTTATTTCTTCTATACCAGAAATTTCTTCTTCAATTCCATAAATCTCTATCTGAATTGGTTGATATGTCGTACTTTTAATACCATAATTAGTATCAACTGATCCTATAATATCTACACTTAAACTCACTTTTTTACTATAAGAAGAAACGGTAATACTATAAGAAACTTCTTTAGGATTTATTTCTACATCAATTTGCTCACCATTGGCATCATAAGCCACAATTTTAGCAACTTGTTTTGTTTTAGATTCTGTAATATTAGCATCAATAATAGCAACAACCCGATCAATTTTATCTAAAGTCTGTTGTGAAGCTCTTATTTTTACTGTATTAAAATCTAACACAGGCTGATGTACAGTATACATACTATCCGTTTGTTCATTAATAAATTCATATTTTAAATCAAATGTTTGCACCACTTTTTTAGCGATAGTGATTTCAACAGTTTCAGGTTTAATATCACATTCTAACTTATTTGGAATATTACCAGCTTTTATTTCAACAGTATGTGTTCCTTCAGACAAATTAGAAACATCAATATATGCATAGTAATCCCTTTTCATCTTTGTTGCTTGAACATCAATATAATTTCCATAAATGTTCATAACAACAGTATCTGGAGCATTCACTATCTCATATAAATCTTTTCCACCCTCAATTTGTACTGGTACATCTCTTAATATCTCATAATAATTTGATTTTGAAATATTAATTCCACCATTGACAATAAGATAGAGTGCGGCTGCCAATACTAATGATAACCAGCGAATTCTCCTATTGCTGTTTAATATATAATCCAATTGTTCATTTAACTTACTAATAACCTTTACAACATACATCTGTAATTTTACAGAAGATTTAAACGGTCTAGCTGTTTTTTCTTTATCTTCTTCTTTATTATTCTCTTCACTATTCATTTTTTTCATGAATTCAAGGAAGAAGTTATCTTTTTTTTCTTCTTTTTCAAAAATATCAGTAGAATCCACTCTTTTATCTTTTGTATTTTCGTTATCATTTGCCATCTGGTTCACCTCCACTCTTAACTTCGGAAATGAATCCACCGATTCCTTTAATAAATTCTTGTTTAAAATCAGTCAATGCTACTGTTTTTAAGTGTGCATACTCAGCAAATGAAACTGTTCCAGTTTCTTCAGATACAACAATGGTAAGTGCATCTGATATCTCACTTAATCCTAAGGCAGCACGGTGTCTTGCACCATATTTAGGTGGTAATTCTCTTTCTGTTGGTGGAAAAAAAGCAGACGCACATTTAATTTGATTACCTTGAATAATAACAGCACCATCATGTAGTACAGTCCCTTCTTTAAATATTGTTAATAATAAAGAAGAATTAATATCAGCATTAATTGGTACGCCAGTAGCAATAATATCAACTAACGATTGCTTTCTCTCAAAAGTGATTAATGCCCCAACTTTATTTTTGGAAAGTTGTTCAACTGTATTGGTAATTTCATATATTAAAACATTTTTTTCATCATCACTCAATCCCTCTATTTGCCCTTTTACATCTGTACGACCTAATTTCTCTAAGGCATTTCGAATTTCTGGTTGAAAAATGATAATGACTGCAACAACACCCCAATTAATAATATTATCAATTAGCCAAGAAAGAACAGTAAACTGTAGAATACTCGTTACTACTTTTAATATAATAATAAACAAAATCCCTTTAAATATCTGCAAAGTTCGATTGTTTTTTCTTACCATTGCGATAATATAATACAATACAGCCCATACTAGAAAAACATCAATAATTGTTCTTAACAATGAAATAATGGTAATTCCATTATTTTGAAGATAGTCAATAATAACTGTATTAAAAAATATGTAACTCATATGCTGACCTCCTTCAGTAAGATTATATCATAAACAATTTATTTATATTATCAATTTTATAAGTTACTAAAAATATTTTCTTTTTTGTATTAGTTTATGCTAATTAATTGAAATAATTCAACACAGAGGTTACAATAAATATGTAATAAAGGAGAGAATAGAATGACAAGAAAAGTTTTAATTGAGACTTCTGCAAGGCATGTTCATTTATCGAAAGAACATCTAGAAGCTTTATACGGTAAAGGATATGAATTGACTAATGTAAAAAGTTTATCCCAGCCAGGACAGTATGCATGTGAAGAAAGAGTAACTGTTGTTGGTCCTAAAGGTGAGATTAATAGAGTTATTATTTTAGGACCCACTAGAGAAAAAACACAAGTAGAATTATCATTAACAGATGCAAGAAGTATTGGAATAAGTATACCAATTAGAGAATCTGGTGATACAGCAAATAGTGGTGCTTGTACGTTAATTGCATCGAATGGTGCTAGTGTTGAATTAACAGAAGGAGTCATTGCTGCAAAGAGACATGTACACCTAACTCCTAAAGATGCTGAAGAATTTAATGTTGTAGACAAAGAAATTGTTTCAGTTGAGGTAGAAACAGATGATAGATCTATCGTTTTTAAAGATGTTGTTTGTAGAGTTAACTCTACTTATAGTTGTGCAATGCATATTGATACGGATGAATCAAATGCTGCTTTTGGTGTAAAAGAAGGAACCATTAGTAAGGGATAAATTAAATTGAATAAAGGAAGTTATTCGATTATATATACAATACTTTGTGACTGCCAAAATGACTAATGGACTAGAATAGAAGCAACTGTATTGACAATATATAGTAGAAAACGTAGTGGCTACGATTACTATTTCTGGTACATAAAAAGTGATAAAATGTGTAAATAAAAAAATCATTATGAAAAATAATGATTTTTTTATTGGCTCTTTCTATCAAATATGAACTACTATCTAAAAAATAATTAAATCATTGTAATTATATTTACATAGTTGATTTGCTTATCAGTTTAGTC
>Ga0153950_1000370_pt1 | contig 20079 bp, 28 predicted proteins | sample TSNJ034MetaG_FD_104737 | JGI IMG/M metagenome (GOLD analysis project Ga0153950, IMG submission 104737) | Attine ant fungus gardens microbial communities from New Jersey, USA - TSNJ034 MetaG | ecosystem: Host-associated > Fungi > Mycelium > Unclassified | place: USA: New Jersey, Wharton State...
CGCTATACCACAGAGATTAAACCGGGTCGTTCTTCTCCCCGCAAAATACCTCGCAATATGCGCTTCCATGACCGCAGAAAAGCTGTGCTTTAAGGCTTTTTGCTCACTAAGTTGACGACATTGATTTATATATAAATAAAATGATAATTCTTTACAATCGGAACAATAATGTTTGACATTATTCCGATGCTGACTATAATAAGTATACAGGAAGAGAAAAGTTGAGGTGATTTCACATGGAATATATGACGGTTAAACAGGCTGCGCAGCAATGGGGCATTTCCGACCGCCGGGTCCGGATTCTGTGCGCCGATGGGAAAATCGCAGGTATTGTCAGGGTTGGAAAGTCCTATCAGATTCCGCTAAACGCTCAAAAGCCCGCGGATAGAAGATATCGGGGCGGCAGGAGTGCCGACACTTATAGCAAACGCTGGCTTAAATGGAATGATGATGTGATTGGCGTGATTACCTCCGAGGTTGGCGTAACCTTCCGTTTCCCGGAGTATAATCAAATCGTGGCGCTATATACATGTGGCCGGTCATCATGGACGCCGGAACAGTTTGCCGGTTTTTTATCCGAGCGCGTCGTAAGCAGGGACAGGAGGGATATTGAACGTATCCTGTTTCGATGCGGCCTATCCCATTACGACGTAATGCGTATTGCCGAAATTACCCGAGGGATTCATCCAAAGGATCTCCTGTGGATAGCTCACAGTGAAGATGAGAAGCTGGAAGATGTGATGACCGATGTGTTTGATTCGGTATTCCATCGCCGGATTGATCTTGTAGGGGACAGTATTGACACTCCGGAAGGATACAACATCAAGCGATATGGCGTGCATAACGGAAAATATGGGATTTACAAGCAGCGCATCAGCCCACTGGCGACCGATGTGGAGTCGGAGGTGGCGGTATACCTGCTTGCCGAAAAGCTTGGAGTCCCATGCTGCCCGGCCATTCGGACTGATAAGAATATGGTGTTTTCCGCTTTCCTGTATGATTTTTCCCGGGAATATATCGTCAATTTCCGTCGCCTGTTCACCGGCGCCCGCTCGGACAATGAGTATCGGAACCTCCTGTCTGTACGACCACAGTTCAAGGATGAAATAGCGAAAATGATTCTGCTTGATTTCATTACCCGGCAGGATGACCGCCATCTGTCCAATATCGCCATCAAAATCAGCCGTGATGGTGAATCCTTCTATCCGCTATATGACAATGGGCGTAGTCTTTTTTATGAGGATACCGAGGAAATGGTTCGCACTGCCGTAAATGACCCGGCCGGTTACGCCACCACCTTTGGATATGTGGGCACATATTGGGATTACGTTCAGGAGATCGCAGCTGAGCAGAGTAATCTCGCGGATTTGATCAACCTTAAAATATCCGAGGCCGATGTGGCGGCTATCCTGCGCGAGGCAGGGTTCACTGGATACCGTTATAACGGCGCGATTAACTGGATCATCAAGGCGATGGAAATGATCCGTTCGCTGTGAATTCCATGCTAAAGTAATCTATGATGGAATTGTATGGATTGGCATTGTTCAGATGCGGCCTGCGTTGTCAGTGAATGTATTTCCAGTGCAATGGCATCAAAGGGGTTGCGATGTGAGGTCCTTAGATAAGCGTCGAAATGATTATAAAACAGGAGAAAAATTATGTTGTTAAGATCTCAGCCACTTAACTCCAAAATCAGCGAGAAACTTGCGGCCGACAGCGAAAAAGAATGTGGGGAAATGACAGAGTTCAACATTCTATCGCAGCATATTGGCGATATGTTTGACGATATCTTTGACGACAGAAGAAGTCGGAAAATCAAGTTTACAACTCGGCTTGGCTGGAAGTGGCATCGTATAAAGGATACTTACTATGATGTCAAGCATTCTGTCCGAAATCATATAAAATGGCACAAAGCTCTTAGAGAACTGCGCCCGTGGGAAGGCTTTAACGGGCTTCTTATTGTTATGCAAACGCATCTTCGTGATTATGTTTTATGTGAAGAAAATTATGGGCATTCCGAAGAGGGATTCAAAAGACATAAAATTGAAACGGCAAAAGAAATGATTGCGCTTTTGGAACGCATGAAAGAACCTGATGAGTATTTGCACAGGTGCCGTGAGGAAGTCGAGAAAAAATATCCGAAGTATAAGTCATTAATTACGGAATACAAAACTGGAGGCACAAGTACCAGCGGTGATTTTATCGCGCAGGGCAATGGTTGGGCTGGCGAGGAAGCTGGCAATGATCCACGCAAGGGATATTTTGAGTTTGCAAACGGGCGGTTTGAACTTGCGGAGAGCCCTGATAAAGAGGAAACTGATAGGCTACTGGCTCAAATTGATGAATACAACGAGGAAATCAGCAACGCATATGTACAGGCCGAAGCTGATTCGGATAAGGATTTTGAGGAGCTTGGGCAACTGTTGAAAGAAAACCTGTATTCGTGGTGGGACTAAATAGAAATGAAAAATAGCAAATCTACTAGATTGACTGCATCGGAAATCGACTACCTTGTTCGACGGCGAAGGTTTGCCGTACATTGGGCTTGTGGATAAGGAGGGGCGTTAGTGCACGAGCAATATATTGGCAAACGGTTATCCACAGCGGAAATTTTTGAAACGTTTATCGGTATGGCGGTGACAGGGAAACCTGATTCATCGCAGCATCCCACAATCTACGTTGCGATTGAGTTCATCGGGACGCCGGAGGAAGCCGAAGAAAAATTTCGGCGCGGGGGATGTTGTATCCACTACGGATGTCCTCCGCGTAAAGGCGAAGGCGTGATTTGGGACAGCCGCATAAAAATGGAGGATTTAGTCGGTGACTGGAATACAAGCGTCACCGCTGACGGCTGGATGAGCAATGAGCGTATGGTGCTTAAGCAGGACGGTACCGGTATATTTGCCGAAGCTAATATGGGGCCGTATTATGGTGCTTTGATAACGTGGTACGTTGAAAACAATGTTTTGTATATCAATACGGATGACCGCAATATATGCAACGCTAAAATTGAATATAAACCGAATGCGATTGTTCCTTGCATGAGTGGGAAAGAGCGACGCTTTACGGAGCTATCCGCAGGTGCGTATGAGTTGACGTATTACCGCGACATATCACACAAAACTTTGGCAGAGCTGGAGCAAGAAGCGTGTATGCTATATGATGATATATTGAAAAATTGCGATTGAGTTATTCTAACAAATAGCGTAGCATTTTTTTCGATGCTTCTAATAACTGTAGAAAGATGGAGGGAGAACGATGGATAGCTTTGCAAAGGAAGAATTACAGGAAGCACGCCGCGCTATAGCTTCAACAATCAGCAAGTGCGAGAAGGCGCAGTTAAAGCTGCGTGAGGGAACGCCGCAGTTTTCACTGACAAGGAATAGGATTAATGCGTTTCGTATAGCGGTGGCGTTGATAAACGAGAGATTGGAGGAGATGTGATTTATTCCGAAATATCGAAAAATGCTAAACGACATAAACGCAACCTATTTGCAATCGCTCATGCGGCTGATTGAGACGCAGAGCAAAATGACGCTTGCCAATTGGTGTATTGATTATACGGAATTGCATATTCTGCCGATTTACGAAAAGACATATCCAAACGATAACCGCCCCCGCTCCGCATTGACAGCCGCCCGTGATTGGCTGGCAGGCAAGGTAAAGCTGCCGTATGTAAAGAACATTATTCTGAATGAATGTCACGCCGCCGCGCGGGAAGTTGAAAAAAGCCCCGCCGCGCAAGCAGCGGCGAGGACTTGCGGGCAGGCGGCGGCTTGTATCCACACGCCGACCCATTCGCTGGGGCTTGCGTTGTACGGAGCGCTTGCCGTCGCCTACGATAAACTTGGCTTGGACGCCGATTGGGACTCTCTTTTGTCAGTCGCTGCCGAGGAATGTGTTAAAATGGAATCCGCGCTTTGTGCGTTCGCTGTGGAAAACGAGCCGAATCCGGCGAAGATAAATTGGGGTTGCTGAAATAGGATAAAGTAAAATGTGTTTTATAATATCAGAAAAAGAGCTACTCATCCAACAAATATCGCAGCATCACTTCCGGGTTTTCAAGAAAACGTCTGGTCAGGGTATAGTGTTCGGTCTCCATATAGGGCGTCACCTCGGCGCCATCCTCGGAAAGCACGATGATCTCCGCATGGGGATAAGCCATCAGGATCGGCGAGTGTGTGGCTATGACAAACTGGCTGTCATCTTCTACCAGTTCATGGATTCTTGCTAAAAGCGTCATCTGCCGCGAGGGAGAAAGCGCGGCCTCCGGCTCGTCCAAAAAGAATATGCTGTTTCCTCTGAAACGGTTAAGCGCCAGAGCGAGGAAACTCTCGCCGTGGCTTTGCTCATGCAGCGACCTGCCGCCGTAATTGCGCTCAAGGAAGGCTTTGTAGCCGTTTGTACCGGACAAGCCGGATTCAGCCAGCCGGTCAATCTCACTGGCCACATTGTAGAAGCTCTCTGCCCGCAGAAAGAAGCCGTCGGATGGGAACGGAATGCTGCGCGCGATCTTCATGCTGTGATAAAGCCCTGAATGGCTTTCCCGCGTTGCAAAGTTGAAATTACGGGTTCCACTCTCGGGATTGAAGCCACACTGGATTGCCAGCGCCTCCAGCAAAGTGGATTTTCCGCTGCCGTTTTCTCCGACGAAAAACGTGACCGGACGGCGGAAAGCGAACAGCCGCAGATGCTTTATCACGGGGATGTTCGATAAATATTCCTCGTCAAAATCCTCTCCGATTGTGAATGCGCGGAGATATAATTCTTCCAGCATATTTGTCCTCTTTTAATGTACTTTTTTGGATTCCGCGCACGCCTCCGCCAAAGGGCAGCCGGCACAGGACGGCTTTTTACGGCAATGCTCCTTTGCGTTTATCACAATCATGGCGTGAAGGTTGTTATAGAGCTTTACATCCGGTTCGAGGCGGCTTTCAAAGTATGATTTGATTGAGTCATAATCCAGATTAACGTCAATAAACAGCCGTTCAAACAGTCTTTTTGTATAAGCGTCCACCACAAAGGTGGGGTAATCAAAGGCGTACAGCAGAATCGAATCGGCGGTTTCCCTTCCCACGCCTTTTACCGCAAGAAGCTCTTTTCGGGTTTTCTCAAGCGGATGATGTTTTACCTTTTCCACCGAATATTCATATTTAAGAAACCAACTCGTGACTTCCTTGAGATAGACCGCCTTCTGGTTAAAAAATCCGCTGGGGCGGATCAAATCAGCAAGGGCGTCCATGTCAAGACCCGCTACCGTTTCCGGCGAAAGACTGTCCCCGAAGTTGGCTATGGCCTTTTCGACGTTGCTCCACGCGGTATTCTGCGTCAAAACCGCACCCACGATTACCTCATAGGGGGATTTTGCGGGCCACCAATGTAAATCTCCGTAACGTGCCAGGAGGTTGGAGTACCTACATCATATTAAGATTATTACAATACATACCGTCCACACTGTAAAAAAACGGCATGTTAATGCTAAAAATCATAAATCGGCCGGCGCGTTGCGGATTAAAGCCGCAATGTGCCGGCCGTGCTTATGTATTCCCGGTTTCTCATTTATGCGGTATCCTGTCTAAAAGTATGATGCCGCTAATTATAAACGGCTATGTATGGACGCTGGGCTTTATGTGGATTTATTGTTGTGGGTGGCTCCAATCAGCTACCCATACTAAGGTCTGGCTGGTCAGACCACTAGGTCAATTCTCAAAGCACCATAACGAAAATGCTGTAGAAGGTAGCGCGACACTGCTAAGATTCCCTGTGATTTATACTATATAGTTCACAGACAGACTTTTGATTAGCCGAACATTATCGGGGAAGCTCTGTTTTTGTGAGATTTTCTTGCACTATAAAGATTTTTACAATATAATCTATATTAAGTGGTAATATTATGAATCTGTTATTAAGTAGGCTATAATATGCCCTTTGTAGATTACGACCATTCTGATTTTAGCAATTATGAGCAATTCGGGGATGAGAATAAATTACTGGGTGTTTATAAACCGGGAATGGCTGACTTAATAATGAATTACGTCTAATGTTTAATAACTGAACGGTCATCCAACTGCGCTTAATCCATATGCTTGGCAGCCAGATTGTAAATTTGAATTTCGCAGTCTGTTTATGACATACATGCAAATATATGAGATTACAAGGCCTCCCTTACTTTCAATAAAGGGGAAATTCACGATGAGAGATATGGTTATCCAAGTTAATGACTTGCGAAAATCTTTTAAGAGCAATGACGTTTTGAAAGGTATTGATTTTGAGATAGGGCGTGGTGAGATTTTTGCCCTTCTCGGCTCAAATGGAGCGGGTAAGACTACGATTGTAAATATCCTCTCAACGCTTATACAGCCCGACGGGGGAAGTGCGGGTATTTGCGGCTATGACGTAATACATCAATCGGAAAAAGTGCGGCAATCTATTAGTCTTACCGGGCAGTTCGCCGCCGTTGACGATATCCTCACCGGGCGGGAAAATATTATACTGATTGCAAAACTGCGCGGCATAAAGGATTATAACGCAGTCGCGGATAATCTGCTTGAACGTTTCGGGTTGAGCGAGGCGGCGAACAAAAGAGCGGCAGCTTATTCCGGCGGCATGACCCGCAGACTTGATATAGCCATGAGCCTTGTGGGAAACCCTGCCGTAATCTTCCTTGACGAGCCGACGACAGGGCTTGACCCCGAAGCGAGGATCGAAGTTTGGAAAACTGTAAAAGAGCTAAGCGACAACGGCTCAACAATTCTGCTCACTACGCAGTATCTTGAAGAAGCGGAACAGCTTGCCGATAAAATTGCGATTCTTCACGGAGGGAAGATTATTGCCTGCGGAACGCTTGATGAACTCAAAAAACTGTTTCCGCCCAGCAAAGAAGAATACATCATAAAACAACCGACCTTGGAAGAAATTTTCCTCGCGATTATCGGGACAAAAAAGGAGGGATCGCAGTGAAAAATACGTTTACGCTTTTCGGGCGTTTGATGACGCACATCATACGCAGTCCCGATACCATTTTGTCCGCGATGATTCAGCCAATCGCCATAATGCTGTTGTTTGTTTATGTGTTCGGCGGTGCAATCAAGGCGAGTCTGCCCGACGGAATGAACTATGTCAATTACCAGCTGCCCGGAATACTCATAATGGTTGTCGCCTACAATACGTCATACGCAGGGCTAAGTTTCGTCATTGTGGGCGCATGTTCTCGCTTCGATTACGTCCAGCATTTTCACGCTTGTGATAACCTTCGTCGTTGCGGTGATTATAGGATTCCGCTCCGGCGCGAGCATCCTTGAATGGCTTGCGGTGGCGGCAATCCTCACATTGTTTTCGCTTACGCTGACGTGGACAGCAATTATTCCGGGGCTTGTCGCGAAATCGATAGAAGGTGCACAATTTTACGCATTTCCGGTAATTTTCCTGCCCCTGTTCAGTTCGGCGTTCGCGCCGACGGAAACAATGCCGAAAGCGCTGCGGATTTTTGCCGAAAATCAACCTATGACGCCGATAGTCGAAACAATCCGCTCATTGCTTAACCGCGAACCGGTTGGAAACGATATATGGATAGCTCTTACGTGGTGTGTTGGAATTATGATTGTGGCGTGGTTTTTCGCTATGAGAGCGTATAAACGCCAGATATAACAGGCGTTGCGTGTTGCACATTAGAAAGCCTAAATAGCGAACTATGGTACACAAACGGACTTCGTAGTTTGTTTATGATGAAAATTACAAGATAAACAGATGAATTGCTCATTATAAGCAAAATCATGGATTCGTCCAACTTCCTATATTCCATATAGAATTTCCCAATGCGAATAATCAGAAGGTTGTTGAAAAGCTGTACTAGCGCTGACCAGCCATAAATTGTGATGGAATGCCTCAGAAGCCGCATTGAAAGCGTCCTTTGAGCACTCCTAGCTACCGCGAGTTCTATTAAGCTAAGAGCATTAAAATTATTGCAGGGACAAACTGACTCAAATTTATTGGAGGTTGTGCAAATGAAAAAAATATTGAGTGTAGTCCTCGCTTCAACCATTGTTTTTGGAACCACTACGCATGCGTCAGCCAAGGCTCCACAAGTGCGTGTTTTAGGCGAAGATACAACGATTTCGGCGAGCCCATCCCATACCGTCGGGCTGAGAACAGACGGCACAGTAGTGGCGGTGGGCAGTAACCTTGAAGGACAGCTCAATGTCTCCGAATGGCGTGATATCGTTGCCGTGTCAGCCGGAGGCCAGCACACAGTAGTCCTTAGAAAAGACGGCAAGGTAATTGCCACGCCTATAATCGGACAAAATGCAGATATCCAACACATGTATGATGTTTCCGGTTGGCGCGATATTATTGCGGTGTCGGCGGGAACTTTCCTTACCGTTGGTTTGAGAGTGGACGGCAGGGTTGAGGCGGTTGGCGCGGCGGTGGCTTCACATTCCGGCATCGTCCCTACCATCAGCGGTTGGCGCGATATCACGGCGGTATCGGCGGGAACCTTTCACATAGTAGGTCTTAAGGCAGACGGCACAGTAGTGGCTACGAAATCAACTGCCAATGAAGCTATGAGAAATGTCGGCGACTGGCAGGATATCGTAGCGGTGTCTGCAGGAGTCGGGCACACTGTCGGACTAAGGGCGGACGGCACGGTGGTGGCTGTGGGCGATAATTCGGAAGGCCAGCTTGATGTTTCCGGATGGAGTGGCATAGTAGCGGTGTCGGCGGGTATGCATCACACCGTGGGGTTGAGGGCAAACGGCACTGTGGTGTCCACGAGAACAACTGATAGTCGTTCTGACTATGGCCAGACCAATGTCCTCGATTGGCATGACATCGTAGCAGTGTCGGCGGCACAAGAGCATACCGTTGGGCTGCGCTCTGACGGGACGGCAGTGAGCACAGGGTCGAATTCTATAAGTTCAATCGACGTCACCGGCTGGCGCGATATCAAGGTACCTAGCACAATAACTACTACAGACGGCGTAACCCGCATAACCAACCCCGGCAGCTTTACGCTGGCACAACTTAGAGCGTACCAAACGATAATAAATGCCGATAGCCTAACCGCTGGCGGCGGTGTAGATGTCAGAATCATACTAAACCCCGCCAACGCCGCGACCAGTCTTAACCTCTCGGCTTCAACGACTTCGGCCAACGCGGTTAGCACGCAGAAAATATTTCAGGATCAGTTTGGCGGTACATTCTCGGTGATTAGCTTGGGGCAACAAGGGAATTTCGGCATGGAGGTTACAATAGCCGCCAGGGTTTCCACGGTGCTTAATGCCGACAACCTATTTTTCTATTCCTTTAATCGGGAAGCAAACACTTTCCGCAGATTTACCCCCGGCTCTGTGCAGATGGACAACAACGGCTTTTTACACTTCACCACCCATTTCGCGGGGGATATAATTATCAGCAACGGGCTGCTGGAGCACAGGTAGAAAAAGAGTGCCTAAAAATCTCATGCGTACTACTCATAATAAGCATGACGAGCATAGATTAACGATTTATATAATTGGACGCTCCCATAGCGCGATAAGGTGAGCAATCAGTATTTATATAATGGTAGTTCGGTGATGCTATATGGGCGATGATACGGGGAAGGGATTAGGTGATGAGTGATATGACAAACGAACAACAATTACTCCGGGATCCTGAAATTCGGCCGACAAGCGAAATCATTGCAGAAGGACTTGGAGAGGCATACAAAGCCTACGTTATCTTTATTAAAGAGTTGGAGCGCTACGGCATTACGCTCATGGATTGGCGTTTTTATAATGACGGCAAAGCATGGCTGTCAAAGGGTGAATATAAGTGGACAACGCCGCGCGGCACAAATAAAGCAAAGCCCATCTTCTGGCTTTCGATATGGAGCGGATTCTTTAGAGTTTCATTCTTCTTCGGCTCTGATATTCAAGGAGAATTATTGAACTTGCCAATCGGCCAAAACGCTAAAGAGCTAATCAATGACGCAAAACCGATGGGCAAGACTATGCGGTTTATACCGATAGTTTTCGATATTGCGAACGAGTCGCAACTAGGCGATATTTACGTCCTATCAGAATTTAGAAAAACAAGAGTGAAATAACGACCGATAATTATACGTAGTTTTTTGATTATTGAATGTTCCGGAAGGTTTGATTTTATGTCTGACTTAACTAAAATCCCCGGCATCGGAAGAAAAATGGCGCAACACTTAGTCAACGCCGGATATCCCGATGTAGAATCCCTCAAAGGGCAAAATCCGGAGGAGATTTATACGAAACATTGTTTGCTTAACGGGCCGGGCAATCAGTCGTGCAGATGTGTCCTATACTGCTATCGCTTGGCGGTGCATTATGCCGACCATGACGGGCAATTGTCGCCCGATAAACAAAACTGGAATGATTGGAAGGATTAAAATGCTCCTGAACACAAATGATTTAACCAGTGAAACAGTAAAGGAATATGGACTAAACGCGGGGGCAAGCGTCGTCGGAATAGCCGATTCTAACGATTTCGATTTGGCGCCGGAAGGTTTTAAGCCCACGGATGTGCTGGAATGCTGCCTTTCCGTTATTGTTTATGGGACTCCCGTTCCGCAAGAGGCTATACTGGCGGATGATCCGGTCGGGTTTATTGACGTCCGAAATGCAGTAAATAAAAAAATAAACGATATAACAAAAAATATGGAAAAGTGGATCAAGGGGTATGGATACAAAGCTCGGGCCGTAGGAGGAATGAGCGGCAAATGGGTGGAACGTGACGGACGAAAAGAACAAAACGGACTCATCTCCATGAAACACGCCGCCGAATTGGCCGGGCTTGGCGTTATCGGCAGAAATTATTTACTTACAAATCCACAGTATGGCAATCTTCTCTGGTTTAGTACCGTTCTTACTGACGCGAATCTGATTCCGGATAAAAAAGCTGAACATAATTTTTGCGATGACTGTGACATATGCGTCCGAACGTGTCCTTCAGGAGCGCTGGATAATTATCCGGCTTCATTCGGGAGAAAGAAATGTGACACAACGATGTTCAAGATGGTAGATAAAAAATGGGAGATTATGTGCTTTAACTGTCGTAAAATGTGTCCATATCGTTTTGGGATAGATAGAAAGGACTATATGGAAAAGTCGCGGAAAGGTTGAAGAGATTATGTCCAATGATTATGAAATCACAGCGGCGAACGAGTCCGACGCCGAAGAAATATTAAATCTGCAATATGCCGCCTATCAGAGCGAAGCGGATATCTATAATAACTATTCTATCCAACCGCTAACGCAGACATTGGAGCAGACTATAGAGGAATTCAATGAAAGCATTGTGTTAAAAGCGGTTTTGGATGGAAAAATTATAGGTTCTGTACGGGCGACTGAAAAGGAAGACTCCGTTTACATTGGCAAACTGATGGTGCTTCCTGATTATCAAAACAAGGGTATCGGGAAGCGGCTATTACAGGCGATTGAGGATGAATTTAACGGAAAAAGGTATTGGCTGACAACGGGCGGCAAAAGCGAAAAAAACTTAAAGCTATATGAAAAATGTGGATATACCCGGTTTAAGACTGAGGAAGTCGCGCCGGGGCTGACACTTGTATATTTGGAAAAGCATGTAATAATCCGCCTTGTCACCGAAAATAAAAAAGATTTCCTGCCGCTTCTGCTTCTTGGCGACGAGCAGGAAAGCCATATTGACACATACCTTGAGCGCGGGGAACTGTTCGCTCTGTATAACGGAGATCTAAAAAGCGTATGCGTTGTTACGGATGAAGGTGGCCGCATATTGGAAATCCAGAATCTCGCGACAGATGAGCGTTATCAGCGGCAAGGCTATGCTTCCCGGCTGATAGATTATGTCGCGGGGTATTATGCCGGACGATATAATAAAATAATTCTCGGCACCGGGGATGTGCCCGGCGTGCTGACGTTTTATCAAAAATGCGGGTTCGTCGTAACCCACCGTGTACCGGACTATTTCACTACCCATTATGACCATCCGATTATTGAGGATGGTATTTTACTAAAAGACCAGGTGTATTTGGAAAGGAAGATATGATTTATGAAATTTGTATCATCTCTCATCGCGGTAACCGACATGGATCAATCAAAGGCGTTTTATAAAAAACACCTCGGTCTCGATGTCGAGGTGGACTTCGGCGCGAATGTCACACTGTCCGGTGGTCTTAACCTGCAAACGCTGGAGTCTTGGCGAGGGTTTATCGGCGGACTTGACGTCGCATTCAAAGGCAATGACGCCGAACTGTATTTTGAGGCTGACGATTTTGACGTGTTTATCCAAAAACTCGACGGGCTCAAACTTGTCCATAATCCCTATGAGCATTCCTGGGGGCAGCGCACTGTGCGGTTCTACGACCCTGATGGTCATATTATTGAGGTCGGCGAAAAGCTTGACGCGGTTGTACGCCGGTTTCTTGCTGACGGCCTGAACGCTTCGGAAATTGCCGTCCGTATGGATGTACAGGAGAAATATGTTCTTGAATGGATTCAGGAAATCGGAGAATTTTAGCTATGATATTGGAGACACCCCGGCTTATCCTCCGCCCGCTTACCCTCGCCGATGCCGAAACGGCTTTTTATGGCTGGTCCGGCGATGCGGAGGTCGCGGAGTATGTCAGCTGGCTGCCGCATCATTCTATTGACGATACGATAAACTGGCTCAAGGAAATCAAATGGAAGCGGGATGACACGGGCAATACCGCCCCAAGAGACAACTACATTTGGGGCTTTGTCCTAAAAGAAACAGGCGAGCTTTTCGGTTCCGGCGGACTGATTTGGGAAGACGGATGTCAGCTTTACCAAGTCGGCTATAACATAATGAAATCACACTGGAACAATGGCTATACCACCGAAGCGATGAGAGCGATTCTGTTTTATGCCGTTAAAAATCTCGGTATCAAGAGAGTGGCAGGAGGTCACGCGAAAGAGAACCTCGCTTCGGCAAAAGTAATTGAGAAACTGGGGTTTATTTATGACAGAGATGATGTCACGCCCCATGTTGACGGCGTTCGTTATTTTGACAGCCGGGAGTATTATTTGGATTTAGAAACTAAAGAGTTGGGCGGCTTAGTCAAAAGTATTAAAATCTGCGTAATGAGGGAGTCGGATTATGAATGCCTGCCCGGATTTTTGTATCAGGCGATATATATTCCCGAAGGCATAGAACCGCCGCCGAGAAGCGTTATAAGCGATCCGGAGATTTTTATTTACATAAAGGATTTCGGAGCACAACAGGGTGATTCGGGCGTGGTCGCCAAGCAAAACGGTCAGATAGTCGGTGCGGCGTGGACACGCATTATCCCGGCCTACGGTCATATTGACAGAGAAACGCCCGAGCTTGCCATTTCGATACTGCCGGAATTTCGCGGCTATGGGATAGGAACGAAACTCATGAAGAAGCTGTTTGCTGTGCTGCGGGAAAATGGCTACAAACAGACCTCGCTTTCCGTGCAAAAGGATAATCCTGCCGTGCGGCTCTATCAGCGGCTTGGATATGAGATGTCGGGAGAGCGGATTGACCATGCGGGACATGAGGACTATTTAATGATAAAGGAGTTGTGAGGACATGGAAAAATCGCTGTATGTAATGCTTTTAGAAAAAACGAAAACGTACAACAAAATGAACAAAGCAGCCGTTGAGAGCCATGTTGACAACATAAGAAAGCTGGATGATGACGGGAATTTGGAATTGTGCGGAGTGTTGCGAAAGTGTCCCGGTTTCGTCGGCATGGTCATTCTCAAAGCCGATAGTTACGAAGAAGCTGATAAACTTTGCAAACGTGAACCGCTCGTCATTGATGGTTATGCGACATATAAGCTCATGTCGCTGCAAGTGGGAAACAGAGAAAACAACTATTTATTATAACGGACGGTGATGCAATGATTGCAATCAGATATGTAACAGAAAATGATAAATCCTTTTGGTTTTCTCTTGATAGCCAGTTGAGTGAAAGCGAGTTCGAACTCAAAGCTCGCGATAAAAGAGGTTATATCATCAGTGACGGCGATAAGCCCGTTGGCGTCATCAGATACAATTTATTTTGGGACATTATACCGTTTCTTACATTCATCTATTTCGAAGAGTCCTATCGCGGCAAAGGATTTGGAAAACAGGCGATGCTGCATTGGGAAAACGAAATGCGCGAGCTTGGATATAATATGGTTATGACATCGACACAGGCAGACGAACAGGCACAGCATTTTTACAGAAAACTCGGATATATTGACAGGGGATGCCTCATATTGGATAATACGCCGTTTGAGCAACCGCAGGAAATATTTATGATAAAGGAGTTGCGTGAACATGGAAAATAAAGCAATATCGATGATTGATATACTTATACAAACCCATGTGGGGTTGGAGCGGCAGGGACCCGGCAGTCCCGAAATAACGATGAAAGCGTTAAGCTTCCTTGATAATCTTGACAATATTTCGAGGGCAGCGGATTTAGGATGCGGCACAGGCGGGCAAACAATGGTTCTTGCGCAAAACATCGCGGGAGATATTATCGGCGTAGACCAATCCGCTGATTTCATTAATATTTTTAACAACAATGCCACAAAGCTAAATTTCCAGGAAAGAGTGACCGGGATTGTCAGCTCGATGGAGAACCTACCTTTTCAAAAAGAGGAATTTGATCTTATATGGTCGGAAGGAGCTATTGACAGTATCGGCTTTGAAAAAGGCTTAGCTCATTGGAACGGTTTTCTGAAAAAGAACGGCTATGTCGCCGTAACCTGTCCGTCATGGCTTACTGATGAACGCCCTGATGAAATCCAAAAGTTTTGGGCTGACGCAGGCAGCGGATTAGACGCAATAGGTCATAATATTGAGGTCATACAAAAATCCGGCTATAGCTTTGTCGCCGCTTTTACGTTGCCTGAAAAATGCTGGACAGATCATTATTTTGCTCCGCGAGGCTTGGCAGAAAAGGCGCTTTCAGAAAGGTACGCTGGAAATGAAACCGTAGGGGATTATATTAAAAGCTCAAAATACGAAGTGGATCTGTATTCAAAATATAAACAGTATTACGGATATGTTTTTTACATTGGCAGAAAAACACATGAATATAAGGCTAAATAATAATAGTTTAAAAAGACTCCTTAATTTGCCTAAGTTGCCAGAGGTGAACGAGCGTCCCATTATAAGCATGACAGGCGATTTAGCTAATTGCCGCTAATCCATAAACTGGGTAATTCGAAAGAAATCGCGAGCTGCCCATTATGTTTATAATAAATCTGCTTTATACGATGGAATCGAAAGGATATAAGATGAACAAAATCAAAATCATACAGGGCGACATCACAAAGCTTGCGGCTCATGCCATCGTCAACGCCGCCAACTCCTCGCTGATGGGAGGCGGAGGGGTGGACGGCGCAATTCACCGCGCGTCCGGCAGGGAACTACTGGAGGAATGCCGGTTGCTGGGCGGCTGCGAAACCGGGCAGGCTAAAATCACAAAGGGCTACAAGCTGCCGGCAAGATTCGTCATTCATACCGTGGGTCCGGTCTGGCGAGGCGGGGCTCACGGCGAAGCGGAGCTGCTTTACGCGTACTACCGGAATTCGCTGGTACTCGCCGCGCAAAACGAGGTCAAAACCATCGCTTTCCCCTGTATCAGCACTGGCGTTTACGGCTATCCTTTCGATGCGGCCTGCGAGGTCGCGCTGCAGGCAATCGGCGATTTCCTCCGGGAAGATACGGGCGTTTCCGAGGTGATGCTCTGTTGCTTTAGCAATGCCGACTTCTCGCGGTATCGGGAAATTTACGATCGGAGTGAAAACGCATGATTTTTGAATGCTCTTTGCAGACACAACGCGAAGGCTTCACAGATATTACCAATGAAGTCGGGAACGCCATGAGGAAGAGCGGCGTTGAAAACGGCATATGCGTTGTTTTTTGTCCCCACACGACAGCCGGAATCACCATCAATGAAAACGCCGACCCCGATGTGGTGCGGGATATGCTGACGGGACTTGACAAAGCCTTCCCGGACAGGCCCGAATTCCGGCATATGGAGGGCAATTCCTCCGCGCATCTGAAAGCTTCCTGTGTGGGTTCCAGTGTGACAGTCATGATCGAAAATGGCAAGTTTGTGCTCGGAAGGTGGCAGGGAATCTATTTTTGCGAGTTTGACGGCCCCCGCAGCCGTAAATATTACATCAAAATAATGTGAAGGAGATGTGGTTATGGGTTGTGAAAACAACAAATCAATGAAGTGTCCCTGTACCTATTCCTGTGACAACCACGGCAAATGCTGCGCCTGTGTGGCTTATCATCAGCGCGATGGCGAATTCCCGGCCTGCTTTTTCTCCGCCAAAATGGAAAAGACTTACGACCGCGGCTTTCACGCGCTTGTTGAAGACAGAAAAAGGAGTTGACAACGATGCGCCGTATAAGCTTTCCGGCCACGCTGCTTGCTTTATCGGTCGTTCTATCCGGGCTGGCGGGCTGCTCCGGTAACCGGAGTGCAAATACTTCCGGCAATTCAGAACCTGCCTCCGACACCTCCTCGGCTTCCAGTCTGGAAGAAATCAAAGATGACAAGGAGACAGCAGACACGTCTCCCGAAGCCGGAACCAACAAACAAAAAGAGGATTCAGACATGGCTACGCTGCTGTATCAAGGACATGGGAGCCTTCGCATCACAACAAAGGGAGGAAATGTTATCTACATTGATCCGTATGCCGGCGAGGGCTACGACGCTCCGGCGGAGCGCGGTCTCGACTACGCTTTCTTCTGCTGTGACGGAAGGTATAATATGGATATCGCGGAGGCCGTAGCCTGCGCCAATTTGGTGGGAGCAAAGCACAGCATCCCTTACCACATGGCTCCCGGTGAATTGTTCAGCATGGAACGCGCGGAGCAGTTCGACGCCGAAAACCGCATGATCGTGCCGGCTGGTGAAGCGTTTGTCATTGAATAAACGGCGCGCTGCAGGTAAGAACCGGAATGGAACAAGGATATATAGACATGAGAACGCAAACAACGGAGAAACGGATTCATGAACAATAAGGAACGCTTTTCGCTCATCATGATTCTTACCATGCTCCTGGCAGGCTGCGATGCAAAGAATCAGGCTCCGCCATCTCTGCTGCAGCCCTCATCGCAGGCTTCGCCGCAATCCGACGCATCCGAGCTTGCCTCGCCTGCGCAGGAACCTCCCGCCCCGAAGGTGTTGCAGGAAGACAAATCCTATATCTTTCTGGAACGAGGCACCGACGCGACCGACGGCGGCGTGGCAAGGCTGATTGACAAAATGGCGGCTGAAGGTCTGCCGTTTTACCAAACCGCCGAAATCCAAAACGGACTGATTGCCCGCGACGATGTGGTGCTCTTAAAAATTAACTGCCAGTGGGCGGAGCGAGGCGGTACAAATACCGATTTAATTACGTTCACGACGGCGTTAGCGACCACAGTCCGCGAATAGCGTATCAATACGCGCAGTAGAAGGAGCAACCGATGAACGACCGAGCGACAATCGAAAATATCATACGCCGCCGCATGCACGGGCTGTACTTATCGCGCCGGTGCGACGATTTGGAAACGCTTGCTCATGAGCTGCTCGGTCTGCACAGCTGGTTCTGCCGCAACGTGCCGTTCTCCGCGCTGATTCGCGGCGCCGATATCCGCGGATGGAAAACCCGGCTGACTAAGACGTGGCTTTATCGCGGAACGCTTCACGGTGTGGTATATGAGGATTTGCCGGAACTGCTGGCGCTGTCCGCGGGCGAGCAAAAAGACGGATATTTCTCGTGGCTCTCTAAGGCGCACGGCGCGGAAATGATTCGCGACATTGCCGACGAGGTTCTCCGGTATATGGAGGACGGTGTGTGCTCACGCACGGAGTTCCGCAGAATCTTCATAGAGCGCTATGAGCCGAAAGTCATTGAGGATGTTTTTTCATCGTGGGGCGGCATATTCGTGTATTTGGCGCGGCTCGGCAAAGTCGCGTTCAGGGATATGACCAGCCGTGACTTTGACCTTATAAGCGCGGAGCCTGCTTTGCGCTTCGATGAAGTCCTGCCGGAACTGCTCGGCAGATATTTTCGCGCATACGGCCCCGCGACGCTTGCGGACGCGGCGTATTTCTTCGGAATCAGCAAAGAGGATGCAAAAATGTTGGAAAGCCTGCCGCTTGACGGCTTCTGCCGTTTGGATTTTGGCGGCAAGGCGTACTATTACAGTGAATCTGTCGATATGAACGACATTCCCGAGCTTACACTGCTTTCAGGCTTCGATCCGATAATCGTGTCATACACCTCAGATAATCGTTTCAGCTTGCCGCAGGAATATAAAAGCAAGGTGATTTTGAAGTCAGGCATCTGCCTTCCGACAATCGCGGTGAATGGGCAAGTCGCGGGAATATGGAATATTAAGAAGAACGAGCCGGTAGTCGAGTTTTTCGCGCCGCAGCCGAAACATATAGAATCCGCCACGTCCCAGTGGGTGGAGTCGATAATTTGGCAAACAAGGGGTGCAATATGATCGACACAAGAATCCGTTGTCCGTAGAGGCTTTGCCCAAGGCTAAACTTGGCGAAAAGATATGCGGCTTGTCACCGATGCGGCTAATATAATTCTGAAAACAGAGATAAGTTAAGGAGCTGTGAAAATGAACGACCACGAAAAATTACGGCTAAGAGACCCGGAAATAACGCCGACAAGCGAGGTGCTGGAGCAAACGCTGGGTGGCAGTTATGCCGCATACGAAGCGTTCCAGGACGCCTTGCCGGGCTTGGAGATTGAGCAGGAGTGGCAATGGTATACTCCCCACAAGGCGTGGTTCGCAAAAGGGCAGCACTTCTGGACAACTCCGCGGGGAACGAGGAAAGAGAAAAACCTTTATTGGCTCCATGTTTATGAAGGGTATTTCAGCGTGGCGGTTTGGTTCAAGGAGAAAAATCGCGCGGAAGTTCTAATGGCCGATGTGAGCGAAAAAACAAAGCAACTGATTCGCGACGCCGAGACAATGGGCAAGATGCCTACCTTCCCGGTGGTGTTCGACATATCCACATCTGAACCGCTTGCTGACATTTACACGCTATTGGACTGCAAGAAAAGATTAGAGAGATAAAGGCATCAGGAAAGGAATAGAAAAATGAAACAATATCCCAAAACAGCGAAATATGACGCAAGCTGGATCGAACAAAACTGGATGGGGCCGAATCCGTTATGGCTTCTTGAGGATTTATGCGAGCATATGGACTTGCGCCCTGGCATGAAAGTGCTTGACATGGGCTGTGGCAAAGGGCTTACCAGCGTATACTTGGCGAAGGAATACGGCGTGACTGTCTTTGCCAACGACCTTTGGATCAGCGCCACGGATAACCTGCGCCGCTTTGAAGAAGCTGGGGCCTCTGACAAAGTATTTCCCATCCACGCGGAAGCTCATGCGCTGCCTTATGCGGAGGGTTTCTTTGACGCCGCCATAGCGATTGACTGCTATCATTATTTTGGCGCAAGTGAATCATACTTCCCCGATGTATTTTCTAAACTTGTGAAGCCCGGCGGTCAATTTGGAATTGTTGTTCCGGGGCTAAGGAGAGAGTTTGAGAAAGGATATCCGGAAACATTGGAAAAGCTATGGTTTCCTGAATTATTTACTCTTCACAGCAATAAATGGTGGCGTTCTCTTTGGGAGAAAACCGGACTTTGCGAAATCGTCTCGTGCTATGACATAGACGATCCAAAAGCCATATGGCAGCCATGGGCAGATTGGTCCAAGGAAAATTTTGAGAAGGAATTTGGAGATGGCGGCGGTGGCGGAGATTTCGATGTGAAGTTTCTGGAAGCCGATAAAAACAACGACATCGCGCTGATTGCCTTGGCGGCAAGGAAAATCCAAACAAAATAAACATTTTCTTCGTCTTTGTTTCCAAATACAAAGATACACGAACTGCCCATCATGTTTATAACCCCACTACTGTTACCAACAAACACGAGGAGTGTCCATTATGAAACCAATGTCGTCAACTTAGTGAGCAAAAAGCCTTAAAGCACAGCTTTTCTGCGGTCATGGAAGCGCATATTGCGAGGTATTTTGCGGGGTGAAGAACGACCCGGTTTAATCTCTGTGGTA
>Ga0153950_1000372_pt1 | contig 20070 bp, 17 predicted proteins | sample TSNJ034MetaG_FD_104737 | JGI IMG/M metagenome (GOLD analysis project Ga0153950, IMG submission 104737) | Attine ant fungus gardens microbial communities from New Jersey, USA - TSNJ034 MetaG | ecosystem: Host-associated > Fungi > Mycelium > Unclassified | place: USA: New Jersey, Wharton State...
CAAGGCCTCGCTGTGCCAGGACGGACTCGCCGGTGCTCAGCCCTGAACTTCCCAGCACCTCCAGATACAACTCCTGCGTCTCCTCGGACCGCCCCGCACCATGAGCCATGAACGCCCGGTGCAACAGGGCCGCAGGATTCCCCTCCAGCCCTGTCAGCAGTTCCTCCCACAGGAGCCCGTCGGGCTGAGTCTTTGCGCCGTGGAACTTCCCGTCCCGGAGCAATCCCAGCCACGGCTCCTGCTCGGGACCCAGCGAGGACTCGGGGAACGGCGTGCCTGCCGGGAAGGCGCCCAGCCCGGCCCGCTCGCGCGCCAGGGCCTCCAGCGCTCCCCAGCCGTGACCCTGGCCCAGGAAATCGTCCACCGGCAGGTCCATCCGCGCCTCAGCGGCCCGGTGCGCCTCCTCCAGTGCGGGACGGCTGAGCAGGATGTCCACCCGTTCACCGCAATGCGCCACGGCTGCCGACCAGTCCTCGGCGTGCGCCAGTTCCGGTGTCACCGCCGCGTTTCCGTATGCTTCCGTCCAGCTCCACGCAGCCCCGGCGGGCAGGGGCAGGTGCTGGAACTGGGTCTGCGCCAGCCCCGCCTGGATCTCCGCATATTCGCCACCCTCCGGGGTCAGCCAGCGCTGCCAGCGGCGGCCGCCTTCGCCCGTGCCCCAGACGAAGAGCTTGCGGCCCCGCAACCGGTCGGTGGAGAGCATTGCCAGCCCGTCGCCGTCGTCGTCCGCGCTGAGAACCCACTTCCGGGACTCCTCCGGGACGTCGAAGAAGAAATCGTTGGCGTGCTGGTTCCGCGCGGGCCACGTGCAGTCCCGGCCTTCGTAGCGGGTGGGGTCCACCACCGCGATGCTCGAATAGTCGCTCGAATAGGCTGTGGCGGCCGGTGCCAGCACCCTGCTCCCGGGATTCTGTGGCACGGCCGCGTTGGACCACCAGTACATCGGCACTTCCTGGTCCTGGACATTGCTGATCCGGACGGAGACGAACAGCACGGGGGAGTCCTCCGGCAGCCAGACGTCCACCTGGAACACCACCCCGCGCATCCGCTCGTACTCCCAGAAACGCAGCACCTCCTGGCCCTCGGCCCCGTGCACGATCCCGTGGTGCAGCGGAGCGCAGGTGGTGGGTGAATGCCCCCGCGTGCCGAGGTTCCACTCCAGCCCTCCCGCGAACCAGGCGTTCCGCAGCGCGAAATTGGCCAGTTGAAGGGTTTCCGGCGTGTGCAGCAGCTGCTTGCCGCTCCTCTTGTCGAACAGTTCCCACAGCCTGCCGCCCCATTCGGGCAGGAATACGGCCCGGAGCAGGGCGTTCTCCAGGACCACGGTTTTCACCTCCCGTTCTTCAAGAGCCCGGCCGTAGCCGTCCTGGGCGGTATAGGGGTGCAGGCTCGGAGGGTACCCGTAGGCGATGTCCCCGAGCCCGGCCGACGCTCCGGCGGCTGGGTCGTAGGGAGTCTCGGGCAGGGGCCCGAGCAGGGGCAGGGTGCCCTCCGGACCCAGGGGTGCCACCTTCAGCGGGCGTGAGGAGACGGTGATGCTGGACATGGGAACTCCCGAAGACGACGACGGCGGTGGGCTGGCGATGGCGGCCTGCGGCGGCCGCGCGCTCAGAGCCGATTCTCGTCGCGGGGCGCTCCGGCGGTCCAGAGCTGCGGTGCCAAGCGGTCAGCAATGAACAGGGCGGCCGGTGCTGAACGGGTTCTGGCTCCACCGTCCCTCCCCTCGACTGCTCCATAGGGCTCCGGAATCCCCCGTTTCCCCACGAAACCGGAGTCCTATGGAGCAGTCGAGGGGAGGCGTAGTCTGGGGATCGGGCGAGGTGGGGAGTGCCTGGCGTCTCCACCGCTTCCGCACTCGACCACACCACTTCCGTGAGGGACAGCCATGACACAGAACAACCCCGGGGACTCCTCTCAACCGCCGGGTTCGCCTCCGCCGTACCGCCCCGCACCGGGCTACCCGCCGCAGGGTCCCGGCCGGTACGGCTCAGGGCAAACGCAGGGTGCCGGCCAGAATTACCGGCCCGGCCAGAACCCGTCGGTTCCGCAGGGGTACGGACAGCCGGGCTATCCGCAACCGCCCCTGCTGCCGCAGCCCAAGCCGGGGAACGGCTTCGGAATCGCCGCTCTGGTCCTGGGCATCCTGGCTGTGCTGGCGTCTTTCATCCCCTTCGTGGGCGTGTTCTCCTTCATTCTCGGACCGCTGGCCATCCTGTTCGGCATCCTCGGACTGACCCTGCGCAGGCAATCGGGCAAGGGCACCTCCATCACCGGCATGATTCTGGGCGCGGCCAGTGTGGTCATCGCGGTCGCGGTCACCTCTTTCGCGGCCATCTTCATCGGTCAGGTCAGTGAGAACCACGGCGTGGCCGGGCCCAGCCCGTCACAGAACGCCGGGACCACGCCGGAGATCCCCTCGGCCGGTCCGGAGCCCGGTTCGGGACCCAGCGTGGACAGCGTCACGGGCAGCAAGGTGGAACTGATCGCCACGGTCAGCAAGGGCAAGGCCAGCGTGACCTACAGCGTGGGCGGCGACACTGCTGACAAGGACTTCACGGGTGAGTTCAAGGCGCAGGGGACACTGGACGGCACCATCGGCCTGGCCACCGTGGTGGTGCTGGGCGACCCTCTGACGGAAGACCAGCAGCTCGGGTGCGAGATCCGCGTGGACGGCAAGACCGTCAAGAAGGAGACCGGGAAGACCGTGGTGAGCTGCACCGTCACCAAGGCCCCTTGAACCTGGGTCACCGGAGTGTGACACTCCGGTGAAGAATGCGCGACGGCGGCCCACCGCCACTCCCATCGACTGCTCCGCAGGGCGCCGGAATTCCCCGTATCCAGTCGAAAGTGGCGCCCTGCGGAGCAGTCGATGAGGGGCATGGCCGTCCCCGGGGTCTTGGACGCCGCCGCGGCTTCCGGAGCGCGCCTCGCGCATGCCGCGGGAGGCGCGCTCCGCCGTCGTCGGGCTCCTGGTGCTCGCATCACACTTTGGTAAACAGGTGTTGTGTGCTGCGCATCACATTCGCTAGTGTTGCGTCTGGCCTGAACTGGCAACACTTCTTTCAGATGTGGCCCGGGCCGTCGAGCGCGTGTTCCCACGCGCCGGAAGACTGACAAGGAAGTTCTCCGATGGCAACGAACAAGATCGCCCTGCGCAGTGTTATCGCACTGGCAGGGGTTTCCGCCCTGGCGTTGACGGCCTGCACCGGCCCGTCCGGCGGGGGGACCTCCACCGGCGGCAGTGGTGGGACCACCATCGCCTACGGCACCACCGACAAGGTCACGGCCCTGGATCCGGCAGGTTCCTACGACAACGGCTCCTTCATGCTGATGAACCAGGTGTTCCCGTTCCTCATGAACTCCAAGCCCGGCAGCGCCGATCCTCAGCCGGACATCGCCGAGTCGGCCGAGTTCACCAGCCCCACCCAGTTCACCGTCAAGCTCAAGTCCGGCCTCAAGTGGGCCAACGGACACGTTCTGGACTCCAAAGATGTGAAGTTCAGCTTCGACCGGCAGATCAAGATCAACGACCCCAACGGCCCTGCCAGCCTCCTGGGCAACATCGCCTCGATCGCCGCCCCGGATGCCACCACCGTGGTGTTCACCCTCAAGCAGGCGAACGACCAGACCTTCGCACAGATCCTCTCCAGCCCGGCCGGCCCCATCGTCGACGATGAGGTCTTCCCGGCGGACAAGCTCCTCTCCGACGAGGACATCGTCAAGGCCAAGCCTTTCGCCGGCCAGTACGTGATCGATTCGTACAACAAGAACACCCTGGTCAGCTTCAAGCCGTACGCCGACTACAAGGGCCTGCTGGGCGCGCCCGCCAACAGCGGCGCCACGGTGAAGTACTACACGGACCAGAGCAACATGAAGCTTGAGATCCAGCAGGGCGCCATCGACGTGGCCAACCGCAGCCTCAGCGCCACGGACATCGATGACCTCAAGAAGGACTCCAAGCTCACGGTCCACGTGGGCCCGGGCGGCGAGATGCGCTACGTGGTCTTCAACTACGACACCATGCCCTTCGGCGCCAAGGCCCAGGACGCCGACCCGAAGAAGGCCCAGGCAGTGCGCCAAGCCGTCGCCAACCTGGTGGACCGCCAGGCCATCGCGGATCAGGTCTACAAGGGCACCTACCTGCCCCTGTTCTCCAACATCCCCAGCGGTTTCCTGGGCGCCAACACCTCCTTCAAGGATCTGTACGGCACCGATGGCAAGCCGGACGCGGACAAGGCCAAGAAGGCCCTCTCCGACGCCGGCGTGGCCACCCCGGTGAACCTGAAGCTCGAATACAACCCGGATCACTACGGCAAGTCCTCCGGCGACGAGTACGCCATGGTCAAGGACCAGCTGGAGAAGTCGGGCCTGTTCAAGGTGGATCTGCAGTCCGCCGAATGGGTCACCTACAACAAGGCCTCCAAGGCCGATGCGTACCCGGTCTACCAGCTCGGCTGGTTCCCGGACTTCTCCGACCCGGACAACTACCTGACTCCGTTCTTCCCCAAGGGCGGCTTCATGAACAACCACTACTCCAACCCTGAGGTGGACAAGCTGATTGAGAAGCAGCTGACGGAGAAGGACAAGACCCAGCGCGAGAAGGACATCCAGGATGTCCAGAAGCTGCTGGCCCAGGACATCTCCACCCTGCCGCTCCTTCAGGGCGCTCAGGTGGCCGTTTCCGGCGCGAACGTCAAGGGCGTGGACAGCACGCTGGACGCCTCCTTCAAGTTCCGGCTCGGCAGCGTTTCCAAGTAACACCACGGCAGGGGGCCGGGAAGCTTCATTCCCGGCCCCCTGCCGTTTCGGCCGTCAGCCTCTGACCGCCGCCCGGTGGCCGGGGCTGCTGTCCCCGGCACGGTCACGCACATCTCGACGCAAGGTTCCCCATGTCATCCATCATCGAAGCCGAGTCGCCCGAGGCGCTCAGCCCCGCTGTCTCCCCCCGGAGCAGCGGCGGAGTGGGCCGGTACATCCTGGTCCGCTTCCTGCTCATCTTCCCCACGATCTTCATCCTGGTCACCCTGGTCTTCTTCCTCATGAGGGTCACCGGCGACCCCATCACCGCGGCACTGGGCGGACGCCTGCCGCAGGACCAGCTGGACGCCAGGATCCACGAGGCCGGCTACGACCGGCCCATCCTGGTCCAGTACGTCGAGTACCTCGGCCAGATCGCCACCGGCAATTTCGGCACCACCATCTCTGATCGCCGTCCCGTCGTGGAGATGCTCGCCACCTTCGGCTCGGCCACGCTTGAGCTGACCTTCAACGCCCTGGTGGTGGCTCTCCTGATCGGCATCCCGCTGGGCATGGTCGCCGCGCACCGCCGCGACAAGGTGCCGGACGCACTTCTGCGTTTCTTCGCCATCCTGGGCTACGCCACCCCCGTGTTCTTCGCGGGCCTGCTGCTCAAGCTCACCTTCTCCGTGGCGCTGGGCTGGCTGCCGGTCTCCGGCCGCGCCTCCACCACCACGGAACTGGCCATGAGCCAGCTGGCAGCGCCCACCGGCATCTACTGGCTGGACGCTCTGCGCAGCGGAAACCTCGACGCCTTCGGTGACGTGGTCCGCCACGCGATCCTGCCCGCCATAGCCCTCGGCCTGCTGACCGCGGGCATCTTCCTGCGCCTGGTGCGCACCAATCTGATCGGCACGCTCGGCAAGGACTACGTGGAAGCCGGACGCTCCCGCGGCGTCAGCGAGTTCCGCCTGGTCACCAAGCACGCCTACAAGCCCGCACTGATCCCGATCATCACCGTCATGGGCCTGCAGATCGCCATGATGCTGGGCGGCGCCGTTCTGACGGAGACCACGTTCGAATGGAAGGGGCTGGGCTATCAGCTGGCGCAGTACCTTACGGCCCGTGACTTCGTCGCCGTGCAGGGCATCGTCATGCTGCTGGCCGTGATCGTGGCCGTGACCAACTTCGTGGTGGACATCGTTGCCGCCGTCATCGACCCCCGGGTGAGGTACTGATGTCTGAAACACCGACGACGACGCCGGCCCCCGCGCCGCAGCTTCCTCAGCGCGGCTCCTGGCTGAGCCGGCTTCCGGTCATCTCCCATCTGCGCCAGAGTGTCGGCTTGCAGCGTGGCATGCTCGTGCTGGGCACCGTCCTGACGGTGCTCTTCGTCCTGGTCGCCCTGCTGGCGCCCGTGATCGCGCCGTTCGGCTACTCCCAGATCTCCGACGCGGACGGGACCTTCCCTGCTCAGGCGGCACCCGGCGGCAAGCACCTCTGGGGCACGACCGTGGGCGGCTATGACGTGTTCTCCCGTGCCGTCTGGGGTTCCCAGACCGCGGTGATCGTGATCCTGGTGTCCGTGGCGCTGTCCCTGGTGCTCGGCGTGCTCCTCGGCCTGCTCAGCGGTTATCTGGGCGGCTGGGTGGACCGCATCCTGGTGGTCGTGGCGGATGCCATCTACGCTTTCCCCTCCCTGCTGCTGGCCATCGTCATGTCGATCGTGATCAGCCACGGGCAGTCGAGTTTCTGGGGCGGCGTGCTGGCCTGTGCCTTCTCCATCACCGTGGTGTTCGTGCCGCAGTACTTCCGGGTGATCCGCGCGGAGACCATCCGCCTGAAGGCCGAGCCGTTCGTGGAGTCCGCCAAGGTGGTGGGCGCCTCACCATGGCGCATCATGGGCCGGCACATCTTCAAGAACGCCACCCGCACCCTGCCGCTCATCTTCACGCTGAACTCCTCCGAGGCCATTCTGACGCTGGCGGGCCTGGGCTTCCTGGGCTTCGGCATCGAACCGACCTCCGCGGCCGAATGGGGCTTCGACCTCAACAAGGCCATGTCAGATGCCTCCTCCGGCATCTGGTGGACCGGTGTCTTCCCGGGCGCCGCCATCGTGCTCACCGTCCTGGGCCTGACGCTCATGGGTGAGAGCATGAACGATCTGAACGACCCGCGACTGCGCGGACGCCGCAGGGCGGGCCGCGCAGGCAAGTCCCGCGGCGCCGTCGTCGGCCCGGCCCGGGACGCTCAGGGCGAGCCGGGTTCACACGGAAAGGAAGCCACCGCATGAACGCGGCAGCACATCACCGGGCCTCGGGGCCCGCGCGGCAGGACAGCGGGGCCGCGGTCCTGGACATCGAGCACCTGAACGTCACCTTCGCCACCGACGGCGGAGACGTCCATGCGGTCAAGGACGTCAGCCTGGAAGTGCGTCAGGGCGAGGTCCTGGCGATCGTGGGCGAGTCCGGCTCCGGCAAGACCGTGACGGCCCGGACCATCCTGGGCCTGCTCCCGGAGACCGCCATCAGCCAGGGAGCCGTGCTCATCAACGGCCGGGACATCATCAGCGTCAGCCCGGCCGAGCTGCGGAGGATCCGTGGCCGGGACGTGGCCATGGTGTTCCAGGAGCCCTCCACGGCCCTGAACCCGGTCTTCACCATCGGCTGGCAGATCGCCGAAGGGATCCGGGCCCATGCCCGGGACGGGCACCGGGTCACGGCCAAGGAGGCCAAGGCCCGTGCCGTCGATGCCCTGCGCAAGGTGGGCATCCCCGAACCGGAGATCCGCGTGGACTACTACCCGCATCAGCTCTCCGGCGGCCAGAAGCAGCGCGTGGTGATCGCGGCGGCTCTCGCCCTGGATCCCGGGCTGATCGTGGCGGATGAACCCACCACGGCCCTCGATGTGACGGTTCAGGCGGAGATCCTGGAGCTCCTGCGGGAACTCCGGGATGTCTACGGCACCTCGATCGTGCTCATCACCCACAACATGGGCGTGGTGGCGGACCTGGCGGACCGCGTGGTGGTCATGTACCGCGGGGACGTGGTGGAGGAGGCCCCGGTCCGGACCCTCTTCGCCGAGCCGAAACAGGACTACACCAAGGACCTCCTGGCCGCGGTGCCGCATCTGGGGCGGAACTCCGCCTCGGAGGGCGCCGCGGGCCGCCTGCATCAGGACGGCAAAGTCCTGGTGGAGGCCAAGGGCCTGAGCATCGAGTTCCCCGGCCGCTTCGGCAGGCCCGGCTTCAAAGCCGTGGATGACGTCAGCTTCACCATCCGGGAGCGCGAGGTCTTCGGTCTGGTGGGGGAGTCCGGCTCCGGCAAGTCCACCATCGGCCGCGCCATCGCGGGTCTGAACCGGGTCACGGGCGGCAGCCTGACGGTGTTCGGGCAGGAGATGCTGGGGTTCCGTGAGAAGAACTTCAAGCCGCTGCGCAAGGACATCGGCTTCGTCTTCCAGGACCCGGCGGCCTCCTTCAACCCGCACCTGACCATCGGGGAGTGCATCGCGGAGCCGCTGATCATCCACCGGAAGCCGAGCGCCGCACAGGCGCGCCAGCGCGTCGGTGAGCTGCTCGAATCGGTGCAGCTGCCGGCGTCGTACGCGGCCCGTTACCCGCACGAGCTCTCCGGCGGCCAGCGGCAGCGTGCCTCCCTGGCACGGTCGCTGGCACTGAACCCACCGCTCGTGATCGCGGATGAGCCCACCTCCGCCCTGGACGTCTCCGTGCAGGCCAAGGTCCTGGAGCTGTTCCGGGACATCCAGGAGGAGTACGGTTTCGCGGCGCTGTTCATCAGCCACGACTTGGCCGTGGTGGACATGCTCTCCCATTGGGTGGGGGTGCTGCTCAGAGGCCGGCTCGTGGAGCAGGGCATCGGAAGCCAGATCATGGGCAACCCCAGCCAGGAGTACACCAAGCGGCTCATCGCCTCGCTTCCCGTGCCGGATCCGGACGAGCAGGCCACCCGCCGTGCGGCGTACCGGGCGGGCCTGAGCGCCAGCTGAGCCGGGAGCCCTGAGTCACCGCCGAGTTCGGGGGATCGTGCCGGAAACGGGGCCTGCGAGCCCTGCTTCCGGAAGGATCCCCCGAACTCGGCGGGCAGGCCGGAGCCGGCATCTACGGCCGAACTCCGGTTAGGGCTCCACCAGTCCGTCCCACGACCACCGCGGCATGCTCAGCCCGGCGGGGACGTCATCCGCGCTCCGGTGGTAGCGGGCCATCTCCACCGTGGTGGCCCAGGCGAAGTAGTCGTGCAGCGTTCTCCGCAGCCGTTCATCGGACGCCAGCCCGGCATCCTCCAAGGCCCGGTCGAAACAGTCCACGGCCCGCGTGTCCATCTCCTCGTGGACCCCGTTCCCACTGTGCATGCGGACCACGGTGCTCTGGTCGCCGTACGCGCGGGAATAGAGGGTGGGGCCGCCCAGTGACTCGGCCCAGTACGCTGCGAGGCGGGGAGTGTGATCAGGCCGGGTTCCGTTCCGGAAGGCATGGCTGACCACGGGATCCTCCAGCACCCGCCGGTGCCAGGCCTCCGCGAGGGCCAGAAATCCATCGAATCCGCCCGCAGCGTCGTAGACGGACGGGGTGTAGTCCGAGCACATATGCAGCACCATACCTCTCGCCATCTCGCCGAGTTCGGGGGATTCCGCCGAATGCGGGGTCTGCAGCCCGTGAAGCCGGCCGGATCCCCCGAACCCGGACGGGCCTCCCAGAGCTGCCCGGTGAGGACTCACACGTGCCGTACCCTTCGGGATCCGCCGGGGCGCTGGAAGAATGGCGTCATGGAACAGCTCGCACTCATCGTCGGATTGCTCTTCGCCACGGTGCTCGCCGTCGGCCTGGGGGACCGTCTGAAACTCCCGTATCCGGTCCTCATGCTGCTCATGGCCATGGTCATGACCTTCATCCCCGGGTTCCCGGAGTTCGCCATCGACCCCGAGCTGATCCTCCCGATCTTCCTGCCACCGCTGCTGTTCGCCACCGCCCAGCGCAGTTCGTGGCAGGTGTTCCAGCTCCGGTGGAGGACCCTGCTGTGGCTTGCCGTCGGTCTGGTGGTGGTCACCACGGTGTTCGTGGCAGGCGCCGCCTGGCTTCTCATCCCGGGCATCGGCATTCCCGCGGCCATGGCGCTGGGTGCCATGGTGGCCCCGCCGGATCCCGTCGCGGTCGAATCCGTGGCGGGCAAGGTCCACATGCCCCGCAAACTCATGAACATCCTCCAGAGTGAGGGCCTGTTCAACGATGCCGCCGCCATCGTGATCTTCCAGGCCGCGGTCGCCGCCACGCTGGCCGGCCGGAACCTCGACGCCAGCCTGGTGCCGAAATTCCTGCTGGGCATCGTGCTGGCCGTCATCATCGGCGTGGTCATGGGGTACGCGGCCAAGCTCGTGACCTGGCTGGTCACCGCGGGTGTGGCACGCACGGCCGTGAGCCTGGTGGTCCCGTTCGCCTCCTACATCCTCGCGGAGGAGGTGCATGCTTCCGGCGTCATCGCCGTCGTGGTGGTGGCCCTGGAGATGAAGCGGCACGCACGGCCGGAGGACGCGGCGGAGCGCGTGAGCCAGGCGGCGTTCTGGGACGTGGTGGAACTGCTGGCCACCGGCCTGGCGTTCGGACTGGTGGGCCTGGACATCCGGCAGGTCATCCATGAGGAGGGTACGGGGATCTTCGAGATGGTCCCGGCGGCCATCGCGGTCTGCGCCGTGGTGGTGGCGGTCCGCTTCCTCTGGACCTGGCTGTACCTGTCCACCCGCCGCAAGCAGTATCACGGGGACTGGGTGTCCATGCTCAAGGACGTCGTCATCCTCAGCTACAGCGGCATGCGCGGCCTGGCCACGCTGGCCCTGGCGCTGGCCCTTCCGCTGGTCCTGGATGACGGCTCGGCCTTCCCGGCCCGGGACCAGATCCTGGTGACCGCCTGCGCCGTGCTCCTGGTGACACTCGTGCTCCCGGGCCTGACGCTCCCGGCCCTCATGAAGGTCCTCAAGGCCCAGGACGACGGCTCCGAGGAGAAGGAAGCCACCCGCATGCTCGGACGCCGTGCCCAGAAGGCCGCCCTCCTGGCCTTGAAGGAGAGCGAACTGGTCTCCCAGCTCACGCCCGAGCAGCAGGCCCTGATGTCCAAGCGCTTCAAGTCACTGCACCTGGAACTTCAGGGCACCGACCCGGATCACCCCGGACAGGGGCTCCCGGACGAGGTCCGCGAACGCTACGCCAAGGGCCGCGAACTCATGGTGGCGGCGCAGACCATCGCCCTGGACGCCGCCCGGCAGGAGGTACTGGTGGCCCGCAAGGAACTCGGCATGGACCCGGAGGTGGCGGATCACGTGCTGCGCCAGCTGGACCTGCGGACCATGGTGATGCCCAAGGCGGACTGAGCCTTCCAGCCGCCCGGTCTGGCGCCGGCACCGGCGTACGACGGCGGGTGCCCGCCCGCCGTCGTCGCTCGCCGCCGGAGCCAGTGGCTGCGCGCGGCACCGCGCCGTTCAGGCGCCTGCGAGGAGTGGCGGCCCCGCCGTGGTGCGTGAAAGAGTTCTGGTATGAGCCAGAACACAGAGCAGGAGCCCGGCGCGGGACGGATCATCTACGGCTGCATGGGCCTCGGCGGAGCGTGGGAGCCCATTCCGTACACCGAGGCGGATGTGGAGCAGGCGTCCGCGGTCATCGACGCCGCGCTCGCGATCGGTGTGGAGGTCTTCGATCATGCGGACATCTACCGGTCCGGCAAGGCCGAAGCGGTGTTCGGAGAGGTGCTGGCGGCCCGTCCGGAGCTGAGGCAGCGGATCAAGCTGCAAAGCAAGTGCGGCATCCGGCTGCGGGAGAACGGCCTGAACAACTACTACGACCTCAGCTACGACTCCATCATGGAGCGCGTGGAGGGCATTCTGGAACGGCTCCACACCGATCATCTGGACACGCTCCTGTTCCACCGTCCCGACCCTCTCCTGGACCGGCACCAGGCCGCCCGGGCGGTGCGGGAACTCCTGGCCGACGGGCGGATCAAGGCGCTGGGCGTCTCCAACATGTCCGCCGCGCAGATGGACCATCTCCAGGACGCGCTGTCCACTCCGCTGGTGGCGAATCAGCTGGAGATGAGCCTGGGGACGCGGGACTGGCTGGATTCCACCGTGACGGTGAACAACCGGCAGGGGGCGGGCAACCCGTTCCCGCACGGAACGCTGGAGCACTGCATGAGCCGCGGCATCGAGCTTCAGGCTTACGGTTCGCTGGCCAACGGCCGTTACAGCGGAGGTGTGCCGGTCAACGAACTCAGCGAGGCGGACCGGGCCACGGCCGCTCTGGTCCAGGAACTGGCCGGCCTCTTCGAGGTGGCTCCGGAATCCGTGCTGCTGGGCTGGCTCATGAAGCATCCGGCCGGCATTTCGCCCGTCATCGGCACCACCAATCCGGCCCGCATCGCCGCCTGCGGGGATGCCGCCGCGGTGGCCCGGAAGATGGACCGGCTCCAGTGGTACAGGCTGTGGATCACCGCGCGAGGCGAGTTCATCCCGTAGCCACCCCGGGCGGGTTGACGCTATACCGGTCTAGGGCGAAAGTGACGCATTCCGCTCGGATTCTGTGAGAAAAGTCAAATAAAACCAGATATGACTGTCCGGGGCGCACAAACGCTTGGGCGCGCGTGGCCCCGGACCGGTACCGTATTCTCATGAGTTCTTCCGTCACTTCCACTGGTCGTCCCACTCGAAAAGTCAGCCCGGACATCGCGCGTTCCTGGCTCCTGGTCAACGCCATGAAGACGGAACTCTTCGACGACGCGGCCGCCTCGCGCGCGGACGCCATCATCCTGGACATCGAGGATGCCGTGGACCCCTCCCACAAGGACGAGGCCCGCGACAACGTCCGTGCCTGGCTCACCGCCGGTGGCGAGGCCTGGGTCCGCATCAACGACGCCACCAGCCCCTTCTGGGCCGACGACCTGGCCGGCCTGCGCGGCACGCCCGGTCTGCTCGGCGTGATGCTCGCCAAGACCGAGTCCGCGGACCAGGTCACGGAGTCCTACCACCGTATGGACGGCAAGACCCCCGTGATCGCCCTGGTGGAGTCCGCCGTCGGCATCGAAGAAGCCAACAACATCGCCAAGGGCCAGGGCTGCTTCCGCCTGGCGTTCGGCTCCGGTGATTTCCGCCGGGACACCGGCATGGCCGCCACCCCGGAGGCCATGGCCTACCCGCGCGCCAAGCTCGTGGTCGCCAGCCGCGTGGGCGGACTGCCGGGCCCCATCGACGGCCCCACCGTCGGCAGCAACCACCCGATCCTGCGCGAGCAGAGCGCCATCACCGTGACGATGGGTATGACCGGCAAGCTCTGCCTCGCCACGGACCAGACCGCCATCATCAACGAGGTCATCAGCCCCACGCCGTCCGACGTCGCCTGGGCCACCGACTTCATGAACGACTTCGAGGCCAACGGCCGCGTGATCCGGGATGGCTCCGACCTTCCCCGCCTGGGCCGCGCCGAGAAGATCATGAAGCTCGCCGTCGCCTTCGGCGTCACCCCGGCGCTCTGAGGCGGACTCCTCGATGCTGGGTGATTTCTGGGCAAGTGCGTCCACCGTATACAAGACCGTGGTGCTCAGCGCCCTCGGCTTCATGGCGGTGGGTCTCGGCCTGAACATCATCGGCCTGCTGAAGCACAACAACCCGCTGGCCATCGGGGCGCTCCCGGTCATCGGCGTGGGTCTCCTGCTCCACGTGGTGGGCATGGTGGTCCGCACCCGGGAGATCCGTAAGGGTCAGCAGCGCAAGTAGCGCCGTCACTTTCTCGCGCGAGGTTACAGATGATGCCCGGAAGATGCGTTCTTCCGGGCATCATCTGTAACCTCGCGGAGCCGAGCATCCGACCTGCCGAAGTAGGTGATGCTGTGCGCTGGAGGGTGTTCGGATTTTTTGACAAGTAGGCTTGTTCCATGAGTATCAATCCCGATCTGCAGGGCCGCAGCTACCCGGCCGCCGAGGTGTACGAGGTGGGCCGCGAGAAGGTCCGTGAGTTCGCCCGCGCCGTGAAGGCCACCCATCCGGCACACTTCGACGTCGAGGCCGCCCAGGCGCTCGGCCACGCCGATCTGGTGGCACCCCCCACCTTCGCCATCATCGTGGCCCAGCGGGCGGACGCTCAGCTGATCGAGGACCCCGAGTCCGGCATCGACTTCTCCCGCGTCGTGCACGCGGACCAGCGTTTCACCCACCACCGCCCCATCGTGGCGGGGGACCGTCTGGTCGCCGAGCTCCACGTGGACACCGTTCGCGGGATGGGCGGCGGCGCCATGATCACCACCCGTTCGGAGATCACGACGGTGGACGGCGAGAAGGTCGCCACCACCACGTCCTCCATCCTGGTCCGCGGAGAGGGACAGTAATGCCTGCACTGAATGAGCTTGAGAAGGGCCAGGAGATCGCCCGTCGCGTCATCGATGTGAACCGTGTGGACCTGGTGAAGTACGCCGGGGCCTCCGGGGACTTCAACCCCATCCACTGGAACGAGGCGTTCGCCACGAGCGTCGAGCTGCCGGGCGTGATCGCCCACGGGATGTTCACCATGGGCTCCGCCGTCCAGCTGGTCACCGACTGGGCAGGCGATCCCGGTGCCGTGGTGGACTACCAGACCCGCTTCACCAAGCCGGTCCTGGTCACGGACACCACCGGCACCGAAGCGCCGGGCGCACAGGTGGAGGTGGTCGCCGTCGTGGGCGCCCTCGATGAGGAGGCCGGAACCGCCCGGATCGACCTCACCGTCACCTTCGACGGCCAGCGCGTCCTGATGAAGGCGCAGGCCGTGGTGAAGCTCTCCGCATGACACAGCCGACGCTGGCCGAGCTGACCACCACCCGGGTGGGCGGTCCTGCGGGCCGTTACCTGGAAGCGGACTCCGAAGCCGCGATCATCGACGCCGTCCGGGACGCCGACGCCGCGGGCGAGGAACTGCTGATCATCGGCGGAGGTTCCAACCTTCTGGTGTCCGACGACGGTTACCCGGGCACGGTGCTGCGCCTCGCCTCACAGGGCATTCAGGTTTCCTCGGAGGAGACCTGCGGCGGCGCCACCGTCACTGTCCAGGCCGGTCACCCCTGGGACGACTTCGTGCACCACTCCGTGCTGCACGCGCACTCCGGCGTGGAGGCGCTCTCCGGCATTCCCGGCAGTGCGGGGGCCACCCCGGTGCAGAATGTCGGGGCCTACGGGGCGGACGTCTCGCAGACCATCGCCCAGGTGCGGACCTGGGACCGCGACACGAATGCGGTCAAGACCTTCACTCTCTCGGAGCTGGAGTTCGGGTACCGGGATTCGATCCTCAAACGGACCACGAGCAACGGGTCGCCCCGGTTCGTGGTGCTGAGCGTGACGTTCCAGTTCCCGCTGGGCCGGATGAGCGCGCCGATCCGCTACGCCGAGCTGGCGCGCACCCTGGGCGTGGAGCCGGGGGAGCGGGCCAATGCGCTGGAGGTCCGGCACGCCGTGCTGGAACTCCGCAAGGGCAAGGGTATGGTGCTGGACGCTGCAGACCACGACACCTGGTCCACCGGTTCGTTCTTCACCAATCCGGTGGTCTCGGAGGCCGAGGCCGCGCAGCTTCCCGACGGGGCTCCCCGGTACCCGGCGGGTGAGGGCCTGGTGAAGCTGTCCGCGGCCTGGCTGATCGACCATGCCGGATTCCCCAAGGGCTTCGGACTGGCGGAGGACTCCGTGACCGGCGGCCGGGCCTCCTTGTCCACCAAGCACACTCTGGCGCTCACCAACCGGGGCGGCGCCAGTGCAGAGGACCTCCTGGCCCTGGCACGTGAGGTGAGGGCCGGAGTGGAGGCGGCGTTCGGCGTCGTGCTTCACAACGAGCCGCTGCTCATAGGCCTCGAACTCTGAGCTTCCCTTCTCCGACCCCTCTTCCATCGACGGCTCCGTAGGATGTCGTTTTCACCGGAAATTCGCCGGGAGTGACATCGTATGGTGGGCCCACGCCGGCGAGGGGCCCCGGACGAGGAACGAGTCTGGGGAGCCGGCGGGGACAGTCGATGGGGAGGGCTCAGGATTCTGGTTCGTCCAGGGAACAGGCGCGGCTGAACAACAGGTAGCTCAGCGCCGAGGCGCAGGCCCCGGTGAGGAACACCTGGCTGAACGCGAGCGTCTGAGAGGTGGGGCCGCCCACCAGGAACAGACCGATCACGGAGAACGTGATCGCGCCCATCAGCATCATGAGTGCGCCGAAGTAGAAGCTGCGGACCATGACCGGCAGTTCATTGCTCAGCGAGAGCTGCCAGCGCGCGGACCGCGGCTTGTCCAGGGGCTGCGAGAACACCGCACAGGCCAGGAAGACGATCGACAGGGCGGCCGCCGTCGAGCCGATCACCTGGATGATCTGAAGCGTGCTGGAGACCTTCAGCCCGGAGGTGATGGCCACGAACAGGGCGGCGCCCATGCCGAGGAAGGCCAGCAGCCAGCCGGGTACGGCCAGGCAGCGGCTCAGCAGGCGCATGTTCGGCCAGAGTTCTCCCAGGGTCACGGATCCACCTTATCGGGTGCGGCCGGCCTGAGGCGGCGGCGGGTTTCCGGAGCCTAGGATGACAGCATGGCCTCGACCCTGACATCCCGGGACATCCCGCGCCTCCGGCTGCTCAGCCATGGTCTGCTGCCCGCCCCGGACGGGTTCCCCCGTCCTGCCTTCGGTTCGGCCGAGGACGTGGTCGGCTGGATGACGGCGATGCAGGGCCAGGACTGGTACTCCGTGCCCTGGTCCATCGGCGCGCGGTGGACGGGCGGCGCGACGACGGCGGCTGAAGCCTCAGCGGCCTCCGCCGCTGCAGTGCGCCAGGCCTTCGCCGAGGGCAGGATCGTCCGCTCCTGGCCCATGCGCGGCACACTGCACACCCTCCTGCCCCAGGATCTCCGGTTGTTCCATGCCCTGACCTCGGAACGGCTCCTGAAGTCCATGGGCACCCGGCACCGGAATCTGAGCATCGTGCCGGAGGACTGGGAGAAGGCCCGGAAGGTGGTGCGGGGTACGCTGCACGGCGGAGGCCGGGCCACCCGGTCCGAGCTGTTCGCGGCCCTGGAGGATGCCGGGCAGGGGACCAGAGAGCAACGCGGAGCCCATCTGCTGCTGGTCCTCTCGATCACCGGCACCCTGGTCCAGGGACCGTCAGACGGCAAGGAACATCTCTTCGTGCTTCAGGACGAATGGATCCGGGAGCCCCGGGAACTGTCCGTGGAGGACGCGCTCGACGATCTTCTGGAGCGATACGTCCGCAGCCATGGCCCCGCCACCATCCGGGACTTCGCCTGGTGGACGGGCTTGCCGCTGGGGCAGTGCCGTGCGGCGCAGCTCAGGCTCGGCGACCGTCTGCGGGAGTGTGAATCGCCGCTTCACAGCGGCGGGCTCCTTCTGGGTGCGGAGACCGCGGAGTGGCTGGAGCGCAGGAACGGCGAGCCGCTGCCGGGTGCCCGGGCCTTCCACCTGCTGGCCGGCTTCGACGAGTACATCCTCGGCTACACGGACCGCAGCGCTGTTCTTGCGCCGGAGCATTTCAACCTGATCGTGCCCGGTGGCAACGGCATGTTCAGACGCACCACGATGAGTGGCGGCGTGACAGACGGGACCTGGTCCACGGACTCACGCGGCGCCGTCGTTCTCGAACCGTTCGAGGTGAACGGCAAGCGGCCCGCGCCCCACCGTTCGAGTGGGTCGCGGGCCGTCGCCTACCGGAAGTTCACCGGGTCTCAGCGCGTGTAGGTATTGCCTTTCCCGGTGTCCGAACCGGGGACCTTCACCCCGGAGGACCAATTGAAGGTGTTGGTGCTGCCGCTGACGGTGAGGCCGCTCAGAGCGCCGCTGAGGACCACCGTGTTGCGGTCTCCGGTCACCGTGAGGTCCTGAACGTCGTGCGCGTTCAGGGTTCCGCCGGCACCTCCGAGGGTGACCTTTCCAGCCTTGCGGCTGAGCACCACGGTGGTGTCGGAGCCGGATACGGTCAGTGTGGCGATCTCGTCCGCGTTGAGGCTGGACTTCGAGCCCGTCGATTCGACCGTGTCCCACTTCTTGCCGATCACGGCGGCACCAGCGCCGGTCACCACGAGCTTCTTCGCGGAGTCGATGTTGGCGTGGACATCTGTGCCGGAGATGGTGACGGTCCCGCACTCGCCCGTGATGACGGCAGAGGCGTCCTGGGCGGAGACGGTGACGTCCTCGCCCGCGGCGCAGGCGCCGTCGGCGGTGATCTCCCGGGATCCGCCCACGGACGGCGCCGTTGTTCCCGCCCCGGAGGGCTGCGGTGTGGAGCAGCCGGCGAGTGCGAGCCCGAGAAGCAGTGCCGCCGATGCGGCGAGTGATGATGCGGTCCGTGTCATGGCAATCCCCTTTGCGGTGACGTCGAGTGATGGCAAGATCCTAGCGGGATGCGGGGACGCCGCCTACTGCGGGTCTCCGTTCTGACAGGTCTTACCGGCCCATCCGGTCCAGTGCGGACCGCAGCCGTTCCACTGTGCCGTCCACGTCGCCCAGTTTGTCCAGCCCGAACAGCCCGACGCGGAACGTGGAGAAGTTCTCGGGTTCGCCGCAGTGCAGTGGTACGCCCGCGGCGATCTGGAGCCCCTCCTGGACGAAACGGGCACCGGTCTTCAGCCCCGGATCGTCGGCGTGGACCACCACGACGCTCGGTGCGGCGTAGCCGGGCGACGCCACCGAGGGCAGGCCGCGCTCCGCGAGCAACTCGCGGACCCGGCGTCCGAGTTCGATCTGGGCTGCACGGAGTTCTTCGAAGCCACGGTCCCGTGTCTCGGTCATCTGCGCGAGATTGCGCACGATCGTGTCGGTGGGCATGGTGGCGTGGTACGCGGCGCGGCCTTCGCGGTAGGCCTCTGAGATGTTCAGCCAGGTCCGCAGATCCGCGGCGAAGCTGGTCGAGGCCCGGGACTCCACGATCCGGCGGGCCGTCTGGTTGAGCATGACGTAGCCGACGCCGGGGGAGCCGCTCCAGCCCTTCTGCGGCGCGCTGATGAGGACGTCCACCCCGAGCTCCTGCATGTCCACCAGCATCGCTCCGGAAGCGATGCAATCGAGCACCAGAACGCCTCCCACCTCGTGCGCGGCGTCGGCGAGCGCGCGGATGTAGTCATCCGGGAGGATCATGCCCGCCGCGGTCTCGACATGCGGCGCGAACACGGCGCCGGGACGCTCGGCCCGGATGGCGGCCACGACCTCATCGAGAGGTGCCGGGCCCCAGGAGGCCTGCGGGCCGTCGTCGTCCGGGCGCGCCGCGCAGACCGTGACGCCCGACGCGATGGCGCCGGCCTCAAGGATCTGGGACCAGCGATAGGAGAAGAGCCCGTTCCGCACCACCAGGGCGTGGGTGCCCGCGGCGAAGTGCCGCGCGACCGACTCCATGGCATAGCTCCCGCCGCCGTTGACGATCACTGCGGCCTCCGCGTTGTAGGCGGAGCGGAGGATCTCCAGGGTCTGCTGCATCACGGAGACGAAGCGTGCGGACATGTGGTTCAGGGAGCGGTCGGTGAAGACCACCGAATACTCCAGCAGGCCTTGTGGATCGACATCGGGACGGGGCAGCTCAGGCGTGGGCAGGCTCATGCCTCCATGGTGGCATGACGGGTCCGGGAGGCACAGCACCGGCGCTGGTATGTGGACAGAGCGATGCCCGGACAGGGCTTACGCCGTGCCACGCTGCGCCCCGGCCCGAGGCTCGTTCAGCAGACGGCGAAGGGGCGGGACTCCGAAAAGAGTCCCGCCCCTTCGCCATCAGAAACGACGGCGCGGTCGGACCGTCAGAGACGCCCGGTGGCGATGTTCACCATGCGGCGCAGCGGCTCGGCCGCGCCCCAGAGGAGCTGGTCGCCCACCGTGAACGCACTGATGTACTCCGGGCCCATCTCCATCTTGCGGATGCGGCCCACCGGGATGTTCAGGGTTCCGGAGGCGGCCACGGGGGTGAGGTCGTTCATGGACGCCTCCTTGACGTTGGGCACCACGGTGGCCCATTCGTTGTCCGCGTCGATGATCTTCTCGATCTCCGCCACGGAGAGGTCTTCACGGAGCTTGAGGGTCAGAGCCTGGGAGTGGGATCGCATGGCGCCGATGCGCACGCACAGGCCGTCCATGATGACGTGGTCCGCGTCGGAAGTGCCGAGGATCTTGTTGGTCTCCACCCCGGCCTTCCACTCCTCGCGGCTCTGGCCGTTGCCGAGGTCCGAGTCGATCCAGGGGATGAGCGAACCGGCCAGCGGGACACCGAACTGTGCGGCGTCCACGCCGTCGCGCTGGTGAGCCAGGACCTTGCGGTCGATCTCCAGGATGGCCGACGCCGGATCCTC
>Ga0153950_1000374_pt1 | contig 20061 bp, 15 predicted proteins | sample TSNJ034MetaG_FD_104737 | JGI IMG/M metagenome (GOLD analysis project Ga0153950, IMG submission 104737) | Attine ant fungus gardens microbial communities from New Jersey, USA - TSNJ034 MetaG | ecosystem: Host-associated > Fungi > Mycelium > Unclassified | place: USA: New Jersey, Wharton State...
AGTCATCCACACTACAGTGACATTTGAGGTGAATACAAGCACATGTATTTATGAACAACTACTTATTCATGTACCTAGTTCCTTACAGTATTTTACCTACAGTGGTGGATTTTATAAACAATTCAAGACTTTGCCTATTCCTGACCAGAGATTTGGTTACAATCTGACCAGTCATACCAGAAGCAGCAGGCAATCAAACCATTTATATCAAACTTCCTTTTCTATCAGGATAAGCATACAACGGTGGATTTATTCTGGACTTTGTCTAAATACTGTTCCTGAACCAGATATTGGTATGAACAGGAAAAGAGCAGGGCAAGCTGATTGTGACATAGCAATTATAAGCATGGTGATGATCAATCACAAGTAGTAGAGGTAAGAGACTGTGCCAAAGGCATAGCTGAAAGCTTTGTTGCATGTATGCTCTATTGCATGTGAGAAGATAGGGGCTTAGCCAAACTCAAATCAGCAGCTTTCCCGGAGCAGCTTGGCTATTTGAAGTCTTACAAATATAGCATCTGATATTCTCGCATCAGCCAGCTAGGAGCGTCACAATAAATGACTCCGTACCTGCAGCAATGCGCTCTGATTGCCTCTCAATATGTAGCAACTCCTAACACCTATGGGAGATGAAGGAAAAAGAACATTCGAAAATGGATGAACAGTAACAATCTGTAGCGCCAGTATACGCAAGCAATTTATGTTGACGATTCACAAATGCATTATAACATGCGATATATGGTCGAGGCAAGGTACGAAGAGAAAAGAGGATTTGGCAGGGAGGTCAGGGCAAAAAGAACACCTCGAGGACAAGAACCATTACTGTGGCTTACACTCCTCTGACTTCACATTGCGGCTTGTTTTAGAGGCCTCTTGCCGACGTGGTGATTCGTCGTCGTCAGACTCCTAAGAATTAGAAGACCCGATTAATGTTAATGCAGGTAAGCAAATGTCTGCACATACAGCATCCTCATCCTCATCGTCTTCGTCTTCGTCTTCATCGTTATCATAATCATCGCCTATCATTTCGAGTATATCTGGCTTGCCCGTGAAGAAATCCACTGCACGAGGAATTATTTTGTCCTTGAAATCCTCCCCAAGTTGATAATCAAGTTCAAGTTTCTCTTCAGCCTCCTCTGCTTCATCATCTTCAAGGTCCTCGAGATTGATGTCTGCTAAGGGGAGGGGCGGAGTGAAGAAATTGAAAAATGATTCTGTGGGACGTGTTTTGCGGACAAGTCGGGTGAGGTTAGTAGCTAATAAACTAGTCAGATCATGGGCGATGCTACCATTGAAAGCGCACTCTTGTTGCGTTGTTTTTTGATCTCAAACTCCTTCGTGAGATCCTTATCCTCCTTCCATTTGATAGTGTCACCAACAGCACGATCATAGATGAAGTCGCCCGAATACCCAACCTCTTGTTGATATAAATACGTTTTGGTGAGACAATCATTTTCGAAGAACTCGTTGGGAGAGAAGGAGAAGATCAGTCGAAAGCCAGGTTTGCCGCCATGCTCACTGTCAGGAGAGTCAGAAAGATATTCATATCGGATGTCGATGATATATTCCAAAGCCTTTGAATCGCGATCGGTAATCAGTTCGGCGAGGCCGGGATGATTGCAAAGAGCAGTGAGCCAGAACTGAGGAATCCCCGCGACGGTGAATGGAGACTCTGCGGTAAGTCGTTCGTGTTTGGAATCATCCTTCGATGTGTACTCGTAACCCGCATCAACCTCTGAAGGCGTGACCGCCTCCTTACCGTTGATGATTGCGTTTCTACGCTCATATAAGGGCTGTGCCAAGTCGTGGTACTGATTCTGATGGGTTAATCAAGGTAGAAGTCGTTATACTTAGACTGACCTTTTTCTCCAATTGAGTAATCTCACGCTTGAGTTTCGCCTGGAGTTCATCTTGCTGGACTTGAAGACCTTTGATCCCTTCAAGGCTGATCTTCTGCGCAAGAGGAAGGCTCTCGATGTAGCCTGAGCTCTGTCCGTTTAGTCCTGCAAGTCTTTTTTGAACCATTCCCAACAGAAGTGCCTGGGCCTCCGGGGAGTCTGACACCATATCTTCACCGTTCTCCTGCTCCTGTTCGTCGTCTTCAGCGATAACTGAGACCGTTGGCTTTGAAAGACCCTGAGCAATCGGGGCCGTATTGAGAGGAGTATTCTGTGGGGTTGGTGCTGTTATGCCATGACCGGCGATTGGGACATTGGAGGACATTCCTATAGAGAGGAAAGTGTGGAGAAAAAAGAGAATGAAGAGATCAGATCAAGCTCACCAGCGGAGTTTCGGCCCTCGCCGCCTGCCGATACCCGAGTTGCCGGCTATACAACTGGATCTTTGTTGAATTGTCGCATCACATCGTTTGGCCACAGCGAAGACAGAACGCATCTTGACCTAAATATCAGCTAGGGGACCATGATGCCCGGTGAACATGCTCCGAGCGTCCAATCAGCGCATAACGGTGATTAGATCCTTTTTCAGTGTCCTCATTTCTTTACTACATAGTCAACGGGTAATCATTCCAAATACGTATCATCACCGTGCCAGGTGACTTTTCATTCATTCATTGACACAACTCACAAATACTCGAGTTTTCTTGGCCATGGACAAATTTTTGTAGCCTAAAGGCTGCAGCAGGACGGGTAGCTGTTTTAGGAGGCCATATGGACGATGACGCTTGGCTTTGTTTCCTGCCAGATCCGAGAGCATTGGTACCCAATTGCTACACGAAGAACAAGTTTTCTCTGAATATGGTAGGCTGCTTTCTGTCATTGGCTTGCACCTGGGCTGCACTTTGGACTACCTCAACAGAAGAAATGATCTTGGTACCTGACACCGATACCGATGCCGATACCATGGACCGGATTTCTTATACCTCCAACATCGATGGAACCTCTGACATGATGCCGTTCTGGTGTATGCATTATTCAGGCCTTGTTCTTCTGGTCTTGACTGTACAGTTCAAACTATAGGTGGATCTTCGGTTGAAACCTGAAAAATAACAGGCTTTAGGTGCCACAAGTAAAGAAATCGCACAAAAGGCGCATCCCGAAATTGCCCACAGGCCCAAGTCCACGGTTTTGTCACATTGGGAAACGCTATGGATCTAGCTAAAATCACGCCCCAAATGAAGCCTTAAGTTTCTATCCTGGAAGAGCCTGTCAACCATAGCATATTTCCATCAATAGCCTATGGCTTGCCAACGCAACGTGTTCAGGCACTGACCATGTAAATTCAGTGCCAACTAGAATGAGTCACTCGTAAAGTATCATGGACTGAGTGTTAATCTGTCATGCATGAACTTCGAACCCCTATTGCATTGCATATTCTACTTTGTGATATCTTCAGCAACTGTAGAGACTTGGTTGTCCATAGCGTTAAACGAGCTTGTCAGTGAAAGAAAGGCAGATACATCTGAGATCGGAAATGGCAGTGAGTTGATGATGATTCTCGGTTCTCAGAGTCTTTTCCGCGGTCTTTCAGCAGAACCGTAAGGTAATTCTGGCTTTCCATTTGCACCCACTAGGCCATTTGTGCCAATCGTTCTAGCTACTATTGAACAGAATATTCATGAGTATCAACACATGATCATCTACTTTGATATTGGATGGAGTGCCAGCTATTTGATGACCGGGGAAGTTGATGACTAGCACTAAGTGAAGGTGGTTGTGTATCAGGCTCGTTCTCCCGCGAATAGCGCACCGAAATCGAACCCAATTTTTGAAATCTCGACCGTTTTATTGTGATTACGAATATCGATGTCTTTGTTTACCTCAACACCGAAGATACCGTGACATGATTTCGTCGACTCCGCATTCCTACAGTCATACTCATACAAGAATATACAGGAGGTGGAGACGAGTTATTCATAGTCTTTATTATTAGGATTTTAGCCAACAGACGGAAAATCAATATCTAGTGGACTTTAGCAATTTTCAACGTTCAATAAAAATACCCCGGGCATGAGAAAATGTGCAACTGAACAAAGATCCAGACCTGAAAGCCGCATTGCAATGTTTGTATATTTGTGGCGCCACGGCTTTCCTAGAAGGAACACCGTGCCCGTCAACTATGATGAGATCGGGAGAGCATGCTCTCAAAAACTCGGTTAACTATAAATGACGACACTTCCATTAAGTCACCAAACAAGACGGGATGTACACACACTTATTTCCAAGCAAATAATACTTATTCCTGTGATGGATGGTAGGCGATGAGGTCGAACATCTTCCAACAGATGGAAACACTCCTTTCAGAGGTACTACTGCTATTGGTAAGCTTGGGGAAGAAGCACACTCTTGAAGGAAGTGAACATCGGCCGGTAACTTCGGTGCCTTTGCAAAGTTGCAACAACGACTTTAAACGAGAGGGTACGAAGTAATTATGAAGGTATGAGCCTACTACCTATACTTGTGAGACCTTCCCTCCTGCGGGAAAAGGGAGTTGAGATTCACTAATAGATCCAATCCTGCAACTACTGATGGCAGTTGGCTTTCCTTGGGAAGAGAGATCGTACGGATGGTTGATTGAACGGGGCTAAAAATAGATGAGGTCATGCTTCACCGGCTGTTCTCTTGTGGCCTAAGCAAAAAAAAAGATGAAGATGAAGATGTAATTAGGTGTAATGGTAAAGGAGAAGACATTCTCGGATTTTGAGTTAACCTGAGTTAGTTGCGGTAGTCCATTTCTTTATTCATGTGATGTACCACACACTCATTTCTAATGGCAAAATTGAATCCAACACTCTTGCACAATATCAAGGTTCAGTATAATGACTCGACCTATTTTGGTGTTAACTCTCACTGCGATCACCAGAAACAGTATGTGGTGATTCACCAAGTCATGATGAGTTTCTCAAGGTTTTCCCATGGAAGTGAGTAATTGCAAGTTCGTGGGTAGTCACAAATCTGGAAGTTTGGATCGAGACTTTGTATTGAAATCCTTTAGCAAGAAATTATAACTAATTGTGACTTCTTTTGTTTATTTCGATTGAAACGGGCAAGTGATCGGTCGAGCAAACCGGAGCCAACGGTGAACATATACACAACCTATGGTATATCGCACAGTGTACCAATTAAGGCGGCAGAAGGCTCTTCCAAAACCGCATCACGATCTAAATTGCATACTCTTTTCTACAACTCGGTCTGAGGGCTTTCCAACCTTCGTACCCTTTATCACTCCTGTTTGCTTCCTCTCAACAGCTGATCCTCAAAGCATGTCCTTTCCTATCTCTCACCATTACGACGATACATTCGAGCCCGACGTCAGTCTATCCATAAGTCCTGTTATATCTGCTTCTCAGTCACAACATTCGCTGTTTCCGATGCCTAACCATGACTCACCGCAAAGCTGGACAGCGTTTGACCCGGCATTGCTTCCGTCTTTCCAGCCTCAACAGCAGCTTATGTACCGCGGATTCCATACTCCTGCTCCTTACCCTGTCCCACGCCTGTCTTCATCATCGAGTACTGCTGGTGGCGGACAAGTTTCTCACAATGTATCTCGCCTCAGTCTGGCCGGTTCACTGGATCCCACAACGGGTATATTTTATCGGACTCCAGAACATCCTCGCCTGAGAACAGCTCAAGCATGCGAGAAATGTCGTACAAGAAAGGCAAAGGTATTGTCTACTCTTCTATGGTAAAGGACCAGTCGGCTGATATCGATTCCGCACGTAGTGCAGTGGCGAACACCCTTCATGCAAACGCTGTCTTAATCGAGGACTGTTGTGCGAATATGCGAAAGAAGGTAGGGTTCGTGGTCCAAACAAAGCTAAAAATGCCATGGGCCTTGGTAGTTCGTCAGCTAAAAACGGAACAAATATCTCCATAGATGTAGACTCTGAGCACCCTAGTCAGAGGACATCGGTTGTCGTCAGTAGCACTGGTTGTGCCCAAGGAAGTGCAATCTTGACTGGAACAACCTCCAATGTTGTTACGACCCGAGAGCCTTCCCATCCTCCTGTCTTATGTGAGGAACGGTCGCCATCCACGCCCTCATCGGTGACATCCTTAAATATACACTGCATCCCGTCTCCCCCGAGGCTGAACTTCACACCCTTGTCTCACCACACACAATTCCAGACCACCCAATTATCCCATGATGCATACACCTCATCCACCTCCGATAATCTCTCCTTAAAACAGTCTTCCAGACATATATCCAATCTCGCTGATTCCGTCGGGCTAGACGAACATCGCGCCTTTCGACAACGCCCTCCAAATCTCAGTTTTAACGCCACCGGCCATTGCCGTCCAGGGAGCCTAAGTGGTGGTCATCAAACCGGTTGGGAAGATCAGCCAAATGGCCTTGATTTGGATGATCTTGCTATAGAACGTCCAACATTTTTCGAGGATAATCGACGGGATCATGAACGTCTTTATTTGATGCAACAAGACCAACAATTTTTTCAAGAACAGCGGAAGCTTGTCGCTTTTCAGCAAAACAATATTCAGTCCCAGAATGTACAGATGGAACTAGAATATCAAGATCTGCGGCCTCAGTCGTCCTCAATTTCTGGTACGATGACTGCCCAATCCCATATGCACTCGAGGCAGGGACCAGTATTTCAGATACAAGACCAGATGCACGATCCTTCTGAAGATTTCAGCTTCCAGCGAGTGATAGAGTCTTCACAAGGGGTTCCCAACATGACCCTTGCAGCATACCCCATTGAATCTGAAATGACCCCTGTGACTGCACACAGGGGGAGTTATCAACGCGCGAGAGCAAGTCATGGATCTGAGGAGCAAGGTTGGCATCTGTTGCCTTCGAGATTTGAGAAAAGACTTGATTCGTAACCGGGGAATCTCACAGGCACTTGTCCATGAACCATGGACGATAGAGGACAACACCGATCCTATTGGGTGAATATAGGATCACCACTCAGGCCTACGGTGCTTGGTTTTTGTCCATGATACTAGTGTACCAATTATAATATCATTCGATCTATGTTCACCACCCATAATCCGCTGGCTCCATTACGGAGAAGTCGTCTATGGCTTCCGGCCACATTGATTCAGAACTCATTACATCTTGTCGTTATCTTGAAACGTATGTTCGGGCACAGCACATACAATTTTCTTCTGCTGCTCTTTGAAAAAACTATTTCACCGTCGTAATGTTGAGATCATTGAGATCATCATATAAACATGTTGATGAGTGGCAGAAGGAAATAATATCAAAAAATGGCCCAATATTTAGGATGATTTCCATGGAATAGCTCGTTCATCGCGACAGATAGTAGACCAGGATCTTTGGAATTGTTGTTCCTAGCTAAGTGGTTCTTGTTTGAGGTTGCGAACTCTCCGGGGGCGGCCTTCTTAATAGCTTGACTGATGAGCTTGAAATAAACAATCGGTTTTAGGAGCGTTGACATTATCCCAGACAAAGAGCGTGACCATTTGTGTCTATCTTATGATTCTGGCAGCCAGACAGAGCATAAATTTGGCTTATCGGAGTCCGTGGTCACCGATTCTGAAGTTTTGTGGCTCGTTGATGTATGAAGGGTAAGAGTAACATCGAATAGCCATCAAGGAAGTTTCTCAAGAACCAGTTCTCTAATCTCCTGAATCATCTGCCGCATTGGATGGTTGCAATCGCACGCTGCAACAAGCTGTTTTTTTGTCTCGCCATTAGACTTTAGATATCGGAGATGTCGAGGAAGAAATTTTAAGCGATGAGTATCGAGTTCGCGCTAATCGGCGCAGAGGAGTTCCATCAGATGGTTAAATTTCCGACGTGTCGAGTAGAGGTAAGACTCGGGAGTTCTGCCGCGATTAAGTAATTCCTTCCGAAAGTTGGTCATGTGCGCCACTCTTTTCCTAGATCGTTTCGCAGGTCCGGAAATGAAAGCATCAAATCTTATGTATGAGCTGGGGTGAATAACCCAAATTATGGTCGCAGAGAAAGTACGTTCCGCCAGCGATTGGGGCTGAATTCACGTTTGTATTGATTTGACATTGAAGGCACCAATGGCCATAGTTGGGTGCCAGGTAATCGTGTCAAAGAGGGAAAATGATAGTGATTGCCGCGGAATTCAAGGTTGTTCGATCCACTGAGAATGTTGAGTTCCCCGATCATGACCTATGGGTCTCGTTTTGAAGGGCAGTTTTGGAGGAATTCGTATTCTTGTACTGCTTTTCCCGCTGGTTCAAATCATAGAAGCAGTTCAAGGATAGCCGAAGAAACGCGACCAATAGAAGATCATTTCTTGAGATAAAGAAGTCTCACCCCTAAACATTTTTCAGTTACACCCCAGGACGAGAAATAAGAAACAAGGTTAGGAATCTAGGAAACAAAGCAAACTCGCCGTGGGTGTGCTGGAATGCTATCCCGCAATGTATAGATGGAGACAGAAAGGCATCAAAATCAAGGTAGATCATCCATTCCTCCTGTTGAAGTTGGACGAGAGCACTCGTCGCTCGTCGTGCCTTCATTATGTCAGCAATACCTTATTTCTATCCTGGAACGTCATGTCTGAGACATCGTCATTGTCTCAGACGTAGATAGCATACAAATACATGAGATGTAAGGACCCATATAGAGTACCTCAGTAATCTACCACACTGGTTGACACCTGAGGTAAGTGCATTCTGAGTCCCCTTTGGCATGTAGATTGTCTAGACCATCACCTCATATGTAATGCATATAGTCATCTAACACTGGTCAACATCTGAGACCTCTACTCCATAGTTCTTATACATGCATGAGTTTCTTGATTCAGAGAGATAAATTAATACTAATGGAAAGGTTTCCAGTGAACTTGTTGAGTTACAGTTGAGCAATGCAAAACTCGCTGGCAAATGTGCAATGAACTTTGTCTCTACCATCACTATTTGTTTGCATCTAGAACAATAAAAAGAAAATGATCAACAATTGAGTCTCAAGACATAAGATAATATGCTAATATTTCACACCAACAGATCAACATATCAGCTGTATCCATCCCACAAGCATTCTTCTGTCTCTGAGCATAATCATGGAATGTTGACACTTTTTCATACCCAGTCAACCAGTGGACCATAATGCTAGTTATATATACATTAGAGATGTTGTATTATTGTAAGGTAGGTGGGGATAGCAGCATAGGAAGGCTAGGATATACTGTGAATTACTATGAATATACTATGAGTGCACACTCTGGGTTCTGGAAAGTGATGCAAAGAGTGGAGCCAGAGAGTGGAATATGCTACTAGGTGAAATGAAAGATATTGCTCTCTGGTCCTGTGGTTTTACAGCTGGTCCATGTAAGGGGACCCTACTAATGCTACCCCTGGAACACTAGACCAATCTCCCAGAGTGACCCTATGCCTAATTAAATATTACATAGTAATATTTAATTGTCTCTAGCTCGACTTGGCAACTCCTGACCCTGACTGGTAGAACTGTAGGATCAGGGACAGACAGGCTGTAGTAGTATATATAGTGTAGAGTACCCCCAGGAGCCTTATCCTAAACTCTAAGGATTCTCCTGGAGGTGAGTTGTAACATAACTTAGGAGTATAATATCACTAAGGATTCTCCTGGAGTCTACTCTGCTCTAGTTGCCCTTATAGTCCAAAGAGAACATAACAATGATATAAGAGTAGAACAACCTTGGTCTCAGCTCATACACTGTGCCTTGACCTTCTGTTATGTATATAGTTACTTATTTTGGAGTAGTGGAACGTTGTCTGAAGAAGAGGTAAATTCAGGAGTAAGAAGTTTAAGAGGTATATAGCAGAGAGGGAGTACTACAAGAATATGGGGGAAGTGACTTTATGACTTTAATCTACAAACTGGGTTGCTACCATATATCTACCCTATATTATATACCAGATTTCTGGTTATGATTAGTATTATTTATTTACTTTTCTTATTATTATTTATCTTCTACTTAATTCAGAGTAGGAGTATAGTGTCTCAGGAGTATTGCATTTCAGACTGGCTCTCCTCTATTCCAGCTAGGATATATATATAGGGTAGATATATAATAGCTACCTAGTCTGGAGATTAATGTCTCTTCACCCTTTGTTCATATTTCTTTCCTTTATATATATTCCTTAAACTCAGACTTTGGACTTCTATTCAATATCTAACAATATCTCCTTATCTCCAAAATTAATGATTATCCATAATAGGAGATCAGGGTGCAATACATACATTAAAGCCAAGATTATCCTCCTTTGTCATCTCTAAACTCCTACTCCTTGATACATATATCTTGAAGTATAAGTATATTCTTTTTCTATCTTAGCTAATACTCCTTCTCTATGATATATACTATATTGGAGTTATTATATTAGCTAATTATTATTCTGATTCTCTATTCCTAACACTCCATATATATACTATAACTGGAGTAGAAGAGAGTTAGTCTGAAATGCAATACTCCTCCCAGTCTGAAATATAATACTTCTACTCCTAACTAAGTAGGAGATAAATAATAATAAAGAAAATGAATATAAATATTAATTTATACCAAATTTCCAGTATATGTTAATTATTTCTCAGGTATTTAATGTTCTAACAAACCCTGCAAATGATACACTAAATATGCCAACCAACATACTCTTGTAATCAGAAGCTGTTATCATCTTTCTTAATGGCCACATTTGCAGTCTTATTTTTGTGAGATATTGACATAATATTTGTATAGTAAAACTGGTAGTAGCTTTTTTTATTGCATCTAATCTCAGAGATTGGATCATATGGGCATCAAGTGACAAGAATAACTTGAATGACAGAAAGTATTATAAATATAGGGTGAGACTGCTTATTATTGTATGACTTAAGTTGAGTTAACTCAACAGCTAAGTCTTTGAGGGTTACAAAGAGAACTCAATGGGGTTCTTGTCCAATTGTGCCAGCTACTTATACAAGTACACTATTCTGCTCTCATTTATATTGATGGTATTCTACAACCAGCCAAGAGACTGCCAGTTCAATTCCCTTATTTGTTATTCTACATATCTTTGGTTATAGTCAAAACAACTCATAACAAGTGACTAATCATATGATAAGGAATTAGGATATAACAGATATATTAAAGCCTGTAAGGGCGACTGGAGTGGAGCTTTTAGGAAAATCCTTAGTTTATAAATACACTCCAGAGTATATTACAACTCACCTTCCAGGAGAATCCTCAGAGAATAGGATGAGGCTCCTAGAAGAGTGTTCTATACTATATATACAAGTTCCTCTAGCTATGGAATATCTTAAGGACTAGAGTTAGGAATACAGAAGTAGGCAACTAATTAATTATCATTTAATTAGTACAGGGTTACTCTAGTGGGCTACCACTAGTATATCAGGAGTATAACTTAGTATAATCTTCTTATATTCATCCTCCCTCCAAGATTGCTGTGTCTTGAAGCAATAGGTCTAGGATAGAAAGATTGTATCAAACTTGGTCCAGTAGATATATCTAGGAGCTCCTAGGTATCTGCAATAGAAGTCTACCACAAGGTTAGGTGCAGAAACTTTGGAGGCAGGTTCCTAGAAGTTGTGTTCATGGCTATATTCCTTCTACTTGATAAGGTATTGGAACTATCTCTAATACTAGCAGCTGTCGAGGATCTCTTTTACTTTCCACTTCTCTTTTCTATCAATAAGTATAGATAGAGGGTATCCTTTTGGTTTGCAGTCTGGTATTGGATTTTCCAGGGCGACAAACAGTTTGACTATGTTAAAGATAGAATAAAGCTGTTTTATCAAATATAGTAGTTTCAGTTTATAAACCATAGGTCTAACTTGTCATTCTATGGTGAATAGACCTAACCTTTGATAAAAGAGCTTCTAAGAGGGTCAGATGGTCTGGATGTCTAATGTATCTAGAAATATCTTGTCTTTGGGCTTGAAGACAGGGACTAGGGTCCTCCATTGGTTGTAATACCTCGCCATGTCTTCTTGGGCCTTCTGTATTGCAGACTTGGCTTTCTTGGTAGTATTTCTCATCTTCTCCATGAATTCATTGATAGTCTCTAGGCTAGAAGGATGCTGTTACAGTTCAAATCCCATATGAGGGGTTCTTCTGATATCTAGCAGGAATGGAGACTGTTGAGTAAAAGAGTAGACATAGTTGTTGTGCTAGAACTCTGCTATTAGGAGGAGATCATACCAGTTGTTCTGTTATTTGTTTACAAAGACACAGAGGTATTAGTCCAGCTCCTGGTTGATATGCTCTATTTGTCTGTCTGTTTGAGGGTACCAAGCAATAGAGGAGACCAACCTAATTCTAAGAAACCTATAGAGTTCCCAAGTGAAGAGTACAATAAACTACAGATCTCTATCTAAGACTACTTGTCTAGGGAGTCCATGGAGTTTCCAGACATAGTGGAGGAACAGCCTGGCTGCTCCTTCTGCAGTCACTATTGTGTGTGTTAGAATAAAGTGTACTCTCTTCAATACTAAGTCTATTACTGTTATTACTACGTCATATCTAGATAACTTAGGGAGTTCCACTACAAAGTCTATGCTTAGGATGTCCCACCATGTTTCTGGAATAGAGAGGGAATGGAGTTTGTCTACCAGAAGGTGTCACATGGGCTTCATCCTCAAGTATAGGTCATATATGCTGACATACTATCTGATATACTAAGACTATCACAAACTTCATTTAGACTATAACTCCAGGAATACTCAACCAATTTCAATAATTTAAATGGTCACCAAGAGCCCTTAAAAAGATCTTTCGAATGGTACCAAAAATGTCTCAAAGCAATTAGTATTCACCAAGTCATTAGCAGATCAGTTGGCGATCACCAAGTTACCAAACACTAAATCACTAATATCTCAGGAACTACTTGACATAATCACTTGCTTCAATAACCATCATGAAGCTCTCTTCAATGTACTTCTTTCAGCTATAAATAGACCTGAGGTGATAAGATCCCATGGAGGTAGAAGATTCTCAATGTTTGTATATAATACTAATCTCTATCCATAGATTATTATCTATCCTTGAATAGAACAAAGGACTGCCCTAAAATGGTTAGGTTATCTCTATTTCAAGAACAATAAATAGTGATCATATAGTAGGCTGTTCTAGTGCATAGACCACTATAATCATGTATTTAAGAACTATATATTTGAGAATAAACCTTAGACTTAACAACATCTTTTGCTACTTGTCTAACTTCACTTTTTTGAGCACTTTGATTATCAAATTACTCAATCACAAATCAGTAAGTGGCCATTTGTGATAAAGACATCTAAGGCCACTAGTAGTTCTAGAATACAAGTTCTAGAGTTTTTCACTAGCTGGGGTGTCCTGTAATCTTTGTGTTATAGCACAGCAAAACAATACATTTACAAAGATCTGGGTTCTAGAGGATGTATATCTTGCTTTAGAAGTGGAGCAGACCATCGACATTTGACCACTCTATAGAGTATACTATTTGGCTTGAGAACTGTTGGAGTTTATGAGCTACCCAGGCTATGGATTCTTCCTGGTTTCCACTACAGTTGCCTTTGCAGATATTGGAGAGCATGTTTCTTTCTGCTCTCTCTAGCTTGACATCTTCTAAGACCCAGATGGTAAACATCTCCAGACAGAAGAAAGTAACATCCTCATTATCAAAAGTCCTTGTACTATGGTCTAGTCTCCAAGAGAGTATGTCTGGCTTCCCTATAGAATAGTCTGGGTGGTGGGCAAGTATAAAGTCAAAATAAGCCAAGTAGAGAGACCAGTGGGCTTAATAATAGTTAAGTTTCTTGGTTGTCATAAAGTACTCTAAATTCTTGTAATTAGTCCATATTTCTACTAGATGCTTTGCTCCTTCTAAAAAGTGTCTCTACTAGAAGAGTGGAGAGACAGAGAAAAGAGAAGTCTGCCCCAGTTATAATCAAAGGTAAAGAAAAATAGGAGGTAAAAAAAATATTGAATAAGCAATGGATTAGAGGAAAAGATAAATATCTGGTACAATAGAAGGGATTTATAGCAGAGTTAGATACTTGGGAAGGAAAAAAAAACCTAGGAAATGCAAAGAAGGTAATAAAGGAGTTTGAAAAGAAATACAGAAGGGATATGGAAGATATCAGGAGACAAGAAAGAGAAGAAAAAATATTTAAAAGAGGAAAATTGCCAGAAAGATTTATGGTAAGAAAGTTATATAGATGAACAAATAAGAGGTATAATAAGGAGTACTAGGCAAAGTTAGAAAGAAATTAGAGGTGCTGGAAGGAAAAACTGATTAGAGAACAAAGAATGATAAAAGTAATCAAGAAAGAAGAAGAAATTGGCCAAGAAGAATCTAGGCTTAGGTAATAGAATAAAGAAAACAATGAAATAGGCAATATACAAGACCCATATAAGGAACTATGAAGAAATCCTTGGGACAAGAAACCTTAAAAGGAAGATGGTATTATGACTTTTCAAAATAGCTAAGTCATTATTTATATTTTTTTTCTTTTTCTTTTTTCTTTTTTTATTTGGACTTACTATATAAAAAAAAAGTATGGAAAAGTGTTATATGACTAATGTCATATATTATAGTCACATGTCAAGATGTCACAGTGTCACATCATATAATGAGTGTGGGAAAGTAGTGCACAGACCATGTAGTAGTTGTATAAGTAGTGTACAAAATCAAATAGGAACTCTATTAAGTTCTCCTTGTTAATCTAGACTTGGAGTGTGATTAAGTTATCTTAGGCTAAGTTGCTACAGGTCAGACCAGTATAGAGAAGTTGTAGATGAACCAGTGGTAGAAGTTGGTGAACCCCAAGAAGGCTTGCATGTCAGTTTGATTTTCTAGAGTGGTCTATTCTTAGACTCTAGAGACCTTAACAGGATTTACAGATACTTTGTTCTCCAAGATTATCAGACCTAGGTATTCAATTCTCATTTTCTAGAACTTACACTTCTTGGAGTGGAGGAATAGCTTGTATTCAGTAAGAATCTCCAACACTTTCTGGATGGTCTGAGCATGCTCCTCTACTATTCTGGTAAAGATGAGGATGTCATCCAAGTACATGACTATAATTCCTTCTATAATTAAATCTTGGAAGATGTTGTTCATTATAGTCTAAAAGGTAGCTGGACTGTTAGTCATCCCAAAGAACATTACTAGAAGCTAGAAGAGTTTATGGTTTGTCCAGAAAGTAGTCTTCTACTCATCTCTGGGTTTGATATGCATGTTGTTGAATCCCTAGCAGACATCTAGCTTGGTTAAATACTTGGCTCTATAGAGCTAGAAGACAAGCTTAGAGATAAAGAGAAGTGAATATCAGTTCTTGACTATTATAGAGTTCAGGGTATGATAGTCTTGTACTAGCTAAAGGGAACTGTTCTTCTTTTTGATGAAGAAGACTAGTATGGCCATAGGTGACTTGGAGAGACAGATATAACCAGTGTATAGGTTCTCCTCTAAAAATACATCTAATTCAGTTTGCTCTACTGGAGATAGAGGATATACCTTTGATAATTTGGGCTCAGATCCTAGAATCAGCTCAATAGCATAGTTCTAACAGCAGTGCTCTAGGAGAATGTCAAAACTATCTTTGGCAAAAACAGACTTAAACCCTTGAGTATACTCTAGCAAGTAGACAGTAGGGTTTTGATTTTCTACCCTGTACTAGACGTTCTCTGCCAGTCGCTGAGAATTAGTGGCTATGGCTCTGAGGTCAGTGGTCATGGGTTCTAGAAGTATCTGTGTTATGAACAAGTAGTCTCCAGATGGATCCTAGTCTCTACTATTGGTACTGAAAGGGGGCTTATCTAAGTCATCTTCCAGGAGTAAAGAACAGGGTCTGTTTCTACACAAATTGAGGGTATGGAGTTCTGCTTTCTTCTACCTAGTCTACTCCTTGTGTAGAGTACGACTTTTTTTATAGTATAGAAAACACATATCATCTTGACCTTACCAGTTCCCTAATTAATCTTTGGATTATGGTTCTTTAGCCAGTTGTATCCTAAGATTAAATCTTGCTTTCTGAGGTCCAAGACAGTGAATAGCATTCTTTCTGAGTAGGTACCATACTGCAGGAGGATATCCACTACTTCAGAGATTTTATCAGCTTTGTTTGAGAAGCCGTCTATATTAAAACAGGGATAGGGTGCAAGATTGTCCAGGTATTAAGTCTCTTGAAGCAGACAAAGTCTCAGTCTATGAAGCTTTCCATAGCTCTGCTGTCCAGAAAAGCCTTTATGGAGTGAAGCTTACTTGTATCCATGGTACTCAGTTCTATAGCAAGTTACAAGAAGGTTCCATGCATGTCCAATGTACTAGTAGAGAGTTGGATGGACAGTTTCTTTTTCCACTTTGGTCTTTGGAGGAAGGGATTGCATTTAGGGGTAAAGGGAAGAGGTGTATCTATAGGTTCACCATTATCTGTATTAGTCTCTACTTTGAGTACAGTGAACCTATTTACTAGCAGCCAGGACACACTTGTTACTGGTTGCTCTCTACAAAATCCTCATCTTCTCTAATCTTCTGGGCTTCTGCTTCTTGTATATCATGCATTGCTAAGAGGTTCTCCATAAGTTTCTTTCATTGCTTGGACAACAGCTGTCTTATGTTAAGGTAATGGGGACAGTTCTTAACTAGGTAGTTTGTGTCTCTACACTAATAGCATCCTTGGGGAGAGGTAGGGATTTTGGCCTTCTGGTGGTATCTATGTCCACAGAAATATCTATAGAAAGAGAAAGAAGTATTGGTTTCAGAATTGGGGTGGGAACAACAGCAGAGAGGATCCAGACCACTAAAAGGGAGGAGAGTTGTGATAGAAGAGTTCTGACTGGGACAGAGGATGTGCTATACTGAGTTGACTAGAAGGCCTTGTTAGTAAGATGCACTTAGTACTAAGCTTTCAGATATATGTCTAAGGGATATCTATAGAACATGGTTGTAATCTGGTTCTGGATACTAATCCTCAGCCCTTAGCAGAACTTGACCACAAGAGTCTAGAGGTCAGTATAGCTTGTATCAAAGACCAATGACTAGAAGGTGTTGAGATAATCATCTACCATCCAAGTTCTCTGGTGATAGGAGAACCCTTCTAGAATATTAACTGCATCTACTTCTGCATTTACTGAAAAGAACTATGCCTTGAACTAGGCCTTGAAGTTGGTCCAGGTTTGGATTGGGAAGAATCCAGTGTCTGCTTCTTGGCAAAGTAGATTCTTGGACCACTTTGCCATGTAACTACTTTTGAAGAAGATGAAGGCCTATAGGGCCTTCTCCTCTTTGTAGCTAAATTGTTCTAGAGCTAGGTGTATGTACAGCACATAAGAGTTCAGGAATGCTTGTCTGGTGTTGCAATCACCATTGAAGTCTGGAGAGAAGAAAAGCTTAGGGTAGGCTTAAGAATGGGGGTTTGCTAAGGAGGAAGATACCAATACAAGAAGTGGTGGAGAGTTTGCCACTGGAGCTAGAGGTTAGAAGAGAGAGTTTGATACTAGCTATATGAGTTGTTGCAGCTGGGCAGTCAAAGCAGAGAGAGTATTGTTGATGTTAGTTTCTGAGTTATTTTGTCTCTCAGTGACTTTATGTAGATAATGCTATAGATAGACCAGAGCATCAGCCATACCCTAGGGGTGTTCATGTATGATATCTAGTATGGAGAAGAGGCATAGAAGATTGGGTGTGGGCAGTAGAGGATAACCCAGTATGTTATGACTTGGCAAAATAGCTAAGTTATTATTTTATTTTACTTTCTTTTTCTTTTTTTATTTGGACTTACTACACAAGGAAGAAGTGTAGGAAAGTATTACATAATGATGTCACATAATGAGTGTAGGAAAGTAGTACACAGACCATGTAGTAGTTGTATAAGTAGTATACAGAATCAAATAGGAACTCTATTGAGTTCTCCTTGTCAACTCAGACTTGGAGGGTAATTAAGTCATCTTAGGCTAAGTCACTATACTAGAACTCAATTTCACATCTAGAGCACTGTCTGCCTTGGACCTTGCTCATCTTAATTCTCATAACTCTTTCAACCCTTAACTAGTAGTTATCATGATCACTAGTCACCTTTATATATAACTAGACCCTTGGCTTAAGGGGACTTGATAGTCAGTTAGAAACTATCAGTGGAAGCACAGTACCAAGCTTAGGTATTGTGTCTAAGACCTGATCTTACAATTAAGTGGTGCTTAGTAGCTTACTTGTACTCTTTTTGCTCTATAAACCTTGTGCTAAAGTCCTATTGTAGGCTATATATATAGAGGAGTAATGTTGTATCCTTAGGAAGGCATTTAGGTTAGAGATCCCCTTCTTGGGGTGATAGTATAACCATAGTATTAGAGCAGTGGCAGGTAGGATAGTAGGACTCTGGCTAGGTAAAGATCTTGCACCCTAGCAGATATAGTGTAATTAGTGAGATTAGACTTTTATTTGACTTTTCTAGGAATACATCATAATATCTCTGAAACAATACAACTCTCTTATGAGCAGTATGCTTAATCAACAGCATACCCTCACTTAACTAAAGGCAGAGATAAAAAGAAGAGAAGAAAGAATGTGTTGGGAATGTAGGAAGTTTAGGCACCTGGCCCATAACTATAGGAATAAGAAGGAGAAAACAAAAGGGAAACTGATTCCCTAGAATAGATTTGAGGTAATAGTGAGTAGAGTGATACAGTATGGAGTAAAAGAAGAAGTGAAAGTGAGGAAACAGGAAATAGTAGAGGAAGGAATACAATGTTTTAGATATTGGGAAGTGGAATACTACAAGTAGGAGTATCTAAGTATTAAAGTTGAGAAGGAAAGGAGAAGAAGTGAGAAAGTGGCATGTGCAGTTAGTCTGTAAAAGGTACAGCAAGAGAAAAGGCTGGTGTACTCCTTATAGAGAAAAAGGCAGAAGTATTGTGGTGAGAGAGATATGCTCCCAAGGGGTACAGCTCTAGAAGAACAAGGATAGAGGACAAAATAGAAGGTAGTAATATTTGTGGAGTGTGGGGGGTACAAGTACAAAGGTACCAAAATACAAGAGAACCAGGGATAGAGTTTTGTCTCTGGAGAATAGTTAAAGAATATTTGGTATAGCCAATGTCTCAAAGTATGGAGATAAAGAGAGAATTCAGCAAAAGAAAGAGGAGCAGCTAAAGTAAAGTATACTCAATGTAGATGAAGAGATATGGTAGCAAGAGTGTCAAAAGAGAATAGAAAGAGAATTCTATGTTCAGAATATGGAACAGGAAAAAAACAGCTATGATGGGATTGGAGAGTAGTGGTGTGTCCTAAACAGGGAGAAGCGCAGCAGATCAGTATATAGACAGGAGTTCTGAAAAGCACTGTAAAAAAAGAGAACAAGCAAAGAGACATTAGAAGAATGTTCAAAATGCCAAGAGAAGTATAGTTAAATATAGAAGTAGAGAAGATAGATATACATAAAGACATAACAGTAAAAGCACTCTTGGATAGTAGTACAACAGAAATGTTTATAGACAGAAAAATAGTAGCAGAGTATGGATTTAGGCTGTAAAAGCTAGAAAGACCAGTAACGGTCAGAAATGTAGATGGGACAAATAACAGTAGAGGGGCTATTACACACCAAGTGGAAGTAAACATGTATTACAAAAGCCATGTAGAAAGGATGAGAATAGATATATGTGATTTGGGGAGAACAGACATTATATTGGGAATACTGTAGTTGTAGGTACACAACCCAGAAATTCATTGGGAAACAGGAGAAGTCAAGATAATCAGATGTTCACTATTATATAGAAGAAATACAAAATTGGAAAAAGAACAGAAAGTAAAGAAAGAAAAAAGAATAGTGATGCTAAAAGAGAAGAAGATAGTGAGATAGGCAATAGATGATAAGAAAGATTGGAGAAGAGAGAAGGAAGTTGAAGTAAACCATAGGAAAATCAAAGAGATGGTTCCAAGAAAATTCCTAAAGTGGAAAAAAGTGTTTGGGAAGGTAGAATCAGAAAGGATGCCAATGAGGAAAATTTGGGATCACATTATAGATCTCAAGAAGATATTTAAACCATGAAAGGGAAGAAGTTCAGAACTTTGTAAATAACCAACTGAGAAAGAGATATATTAGACCATCAAAATTCTCTCAGATGTTACCAGTATTCTTTGTAGACAAGGAAGATGAAAGTAAGAGGATAGTAATAGA
>Ga0153950_1000376_pt1 | contig 20004 bp, 25 predicted proteins | sample TSNJ034MetaG_FD_104737 | JGI IMG/M metagenome (GOLD analysis project Ga0153950, IMG submission 104737) | Attine ant fungus gardens microbial communities from New Jersey, USA - TSNJ034 MetaG | ecosystem: Host-associated > Fungi > Mycelium > Unclassified | place: USA: New Jersey, Wharton State...
AAGGGGTGATTTGAGGAACTGTGGAGCAGCCTGACCGAAGGATCGTTGACAGGATTCTGGGCTAAATGTGTCAGCCCGAGGTGAAAAGCATTGCTCACAGGCGGGACTGTTCGGTATGACAGGCGAACAAATAACATTAGTTGAGAGAAAATCACGTGGGAGGGGGGCTAGATTCATTCATCAGCGTAAAGCACGAAATGGGATGGAAGAAACTACCAGGCATGCTTTGCTTCAAAATCATGTCCCAATCACTGTCAATGATATAAGGCTAGGAAGCAGGTTGTCAAAGAGACAGCTTACGCATTAGAAAAATATGGATGTTGTTGGATATTTCGAATGGTCTTCCGCATAGCTGGATTACGTTTGAGACACTAAAAAATATAATTCGTATTTGATAGGGTTGATCCATGGAACATAATTACTTTAAGTATCAAGTCTTTGGCAATCGGATTGATAGGTCGCTGTGTACTAGCATGAAGCCCTTCAATGATGATTTCGTTGATATCTTTACTCGAGCATTCCGTAAAATCTTGAGCTTCTTCGAAGAACACGTGCTGTCCAGAATCAGTGATGTTGCGACATGGCCCAAAAACCCTCACTTTTCCCCGGAACATGAAAAATATTACCATTCCAAAAGACCATGAATCAACCAAGTCATTATGACTCCAGCCAAGCATGATTTCAGGAGCTTGATAACGTTTATCGTTACTCTTAGTAAAATCAAGGAAATGCTCGGTGCGGGAACGCAGGTCAATACCGTTCTCTACTCCAGACAAAATAAGATGGCCTCTTCTGTCAAAGATGACCGTTTCGGGAGATACATTGCGATGGACAATTCCGATATCGTGAAGAAAACGTAAACCAATTAACTGGGGAGCGTTATAAAGAGCTAACATCCATTTCATAATTAATTGAGTACCAACCAATTCGCAGGCGTAGAAAAATACGTCCAAGGGCCTAAATGCACCATAATGTCCTATAGCGTCAGCAAGGGATCCAGTCGGATAATTCTCCTTGAGGTAGAATAAGAACAAAGATCCAACGGGAAAGACCAAGGAGCTCACGCTTATGAGATATATGTACTGGTCTCTTTCATATGTCCAGTGCACGAGGGGAGCGAAGGGAACGTGGGCTTTTCTAATCTTCAGCAGTATGTTCAATTCGGACCATGCCTGTCGTGTTTGTGACCTTTTTTTAATAGTGTAGAGTCGTCCATCAGAGCGCCTTATGCACACTCCCGTGTCCACCTTGAGAGATATGGGGTCGATCAAAAAATCTGAGAGAGGTGGAATGTCACTGAGGCTTGTAATTGAGGATAGTGGCGATGTGAATGAGCCTTGATAGAAATCGTAACCATGGATCTGCGTCTGCTGAGAGAAGGTATGGCGGGTAGATGGATACTCTGGAGGCAAGTTCTATGCGAGATAAGATTCTCAACCTCAAAGCAGTCATTGGCATCTACGCACACGCCCATTTTCGTCAACCTCCCATTCTGTAGTGGCGTCCTGAGCACCTTTCCAGTTCTGCTTGCGTCAATACGAGACAAGGGATAATACAGAACAAGCTCACTTGTGCATTACTATGCACACTGATGCCGTCTGCCGATTCGACCGAATGGTCTCTCTCTTCAAAAATGCCAGAGAATACGCGCTAGTAGCAGTGTGAATCACCGTCCGCCGTAGATCAGACATCTCATACAGAGAATGAGAGACGCTCAAAGCATGGAATTTCCAATCGCGGTGCTATCCGCTCTGATTCCGAGCACGACAAATGAAGTGGCGGTTTTGGTAACTTTTGTTATGATTGTCAGGTTTCAATGGAAGGAAAATCGAAGTATACAAGTGCTTACGGAATTTAACATTACAATTACAAGAAATGGGTATCGCAAGGGTATGTGATGATGGTGAAGGTTGGAATTACGTCACGTAAGTCCTTTACAATGAAAATGATGTGACGTGACGTGATTGTCAAACGTTGAACTCTAATTCTCTTTTCATCCTGGACCACAGGCCACTGTAGCCTACTTGCAAACAGCTACGCACGCGTTTGCTCATGGGCATGGATTGGCTACGCCTTGCTGGATTTCGCGCTCAATGTCCTATCAACCCTCGTCAGGTTCACTATATCTATTTGATAGCATTTACGGGCATCTTCTGACATATAAAGGATCGCCTTTAGCTATCCAAAGAGAGGTAGTAAAATTATTTCTTACAAATGTAATGTGTCTGTCGCAAATGATCTACATAAATCGGCAAGCTTAGACTGAGGGTCTCAGTGACAACTATATTGGGATTTGAAGAGACGATGACGGAAGACATCTTTGGGATTGAGGGAGTTAAACAAATATTAGACCAAGGGCACCCGAGGTGAGTATGAGTTGGTTTAACAAAGTAAGCAAAACATCATCGGAATGTACAACATAATACACAATGCAAATTTGGGTAATCAAAAAGTTATGTTGGCTGATTTTCAGAGAATAAACTGGGTTTATTCTTACTGTACCTCCCAGATTGGAACAACATTGGTTGTCCACTCATCAAACTGTCTGCGATAGCCCACAGAGCAATTGAGACGGCTTTGTCTCTATTTTTGGTTGGAAGTACAAACTAGGGATCTGTGGAAAGCAATTGTTCAGTCTCAGTGCGATTAGGCAGGATAGAGAAGAAGCATGCGAGGAACGAAATATCATCGTATTCCGGATGTACAGCCAACGAAAACAGAAAGGATTAAAATTACCGATCCTGGCCGCAAGTGAATGCCAGGAGCGATCATCGAGGTTTGTGGTCTTTGTGGCAAAGTCCAACTTGAATCCCATACCTCTAAGCGCCTGTCGAGGCTGGGAAGGAAATCTCGAATACGAGTTTTTAAACTATGAACAACTTGAATGACAATTCCTACACCAATCTACAATACATCATCGAAACCATCCTTAGTAGAAAATATTGTACCACGTACCCCTCTAGAATCTTCTTCGTGGCCTGCACAATAATCTCATGTTCAACCTCGTGCAGTCTTTCCTCCAAAGCCTTCAAGGATTCTCCTTCTTCAATAGCAACCTCCCTGACGATGATTGGTTCTCCTCTATCCACATCCTTGACCACGCGATGAACCATACACCCTGTGTATTTAATCTCTCCCTTCATAAATGCCTCGTATGCTCTCTCTATTGCGTTCGCACCGTCAAACGCACTAGGTAGGGCTGGGTGGAGGTTGATTACAGGGATGGGTGTTGTGGGTTTTTCAGAGTGGTCTAAAGTCACTCGCCCTTCCATAATTTCAATGAATCTCTCACTGAGGATATGCATCCAACCAGCAAGAACCACGAGATCGGGTTTAGCATTCACAATGATCCGTGCAACTTCTACGTCGTAGTCTTCCCTTGTCCTGTCAGGGTTCCGTTTGAGGTACGGTTGTAAAGCAAGATAGTTCGTTGGAATGGGGGGATTCGCAGTCGAAGCCCGAGTCAGGCCGTAGGCAGCTTTTCGATTTGAGAGTACAAGGACAATTTCAGCATTGGGTAAGGCAGATGTATTTTGTGAATCGATAAGAGCCTGGAGATTCGTACCTGGTTGAAGATCAGTCTATGAAATTTGGACTTGTTGCGAAACATACCCGAGCCAGAGATCAGGACTACAACGCGTTGTTTTATTGACATTGCAGCGAGAGAGGAGTCTAAGACTTATTTTATCGACCAATCACATCATGATTCATCTCCAGGGATTCTGGTCAAGCTCGAAAAACAAAAAACTCATGGGAAAATGCTATCTGAACCATTCCGTGTAGGCAATAAGTTCGCCTCAGGCCCCAGGCCTATTTGTTTTCGCACTCCACATGTATTTCCGGATTAATTTCATCAAAAAAAAGTTCTCCTATACCTTGAATACTGCAACCGAGCGACAGTTTTACAGTATTCCAAAGAGCACATAATCCCCATTTCTCGATTCTAGCAGGATTGGAATCTAGCTTAATACCTACATCTGTGCTCCCTCAGACGGTCTACGCTCAACATGCTAGAGGCGATTGACATCGGCGTCCCAGATTCCCCTCGTTCCAATTTTTCTGGATCTCCACTAGTATTAAATCCTGCAACCCTTGCTCTCCTAGATGACTTTCTGACAGACAAGTCAGACGAAGAACAAAGATTCCAGCAGTTGATAGCTGAACAAGAAGCTGGCGAAATTGCTGGCCTTCAGAAAAGTAATAGTATACCAAGAAGTGGAGAAAAACCCATGATGAACGTCGATGAGTATCGTTCTGTATTTGTAGAGGATTGGCAACTTAGTCAATTTTGGTGAGTCTCCTTGTCCGATGGATCGCTGAGGGCCACATAAGCCAAAAACCATAAATAGCAGGGCAGTGCCCTCAGCCAGAAGCATTATCTGACCTTTCTTTTAGGTACAGCACATCCTTTGCTAATTATCTAGCAAACCTCATCAATAAGCTCGAACCTTCGCTGGATGCATCAATTGCGTTCATTTGTTCACCCACTGCGTTTGTAGCTTTCCATCATCTACACCCTCGAGCAAACACACATCTACTAGAGTTGGACCAGCGTTTCGCGGTTCTTGCACCTGAGCAATATGTTCCGTACGATCTGGACGAGCCCGACAATTTCCCAGTCCAACTCAAGGAATCTTTCGATCTAGCAGTCGTTGACCCACCTTTTCTCAGCGAGGTTAGTTTTCTTTTGGATGGTTCATATCATCATACCAAGCAGATGATATAACTTCAGGTGACCAATGCCAATCTTTGCCAAACCCTTCGCCAGGTCCTGAAGCCTCGGGCAAAATTATTACTGATCACCTCGACGTCCGTTGAAGGTGTAATCGAGAAGCTATACAGTACTCCACCATTGGGTCCGATGAAGAAGACGGCGGTCGTCGTAGAACATGAACAGTTGGCAAATGATTTTGCAGCCTGGGGTTCGTGGGCTGATGCAGAATATTTTGGAGCTTAATAAACTCAAATAGTTTGCTTTAGCATTCCCAATGAACAATAATTAATCGCCAAATGTAATAGAGTTATGAGCTGTCCAATAATATACAGTCCTTTCGTAACCAAGGACTCCTCACATTGAGCTCTTTTGCAGCCTTCTCCACTGCCTCTCTGGTGATTACGATTGTCTCTTCGTCATCCTGAGTGAAACGCCGCATCAAAAGTCCACATTCATTCATAGCAAACGAGGCATCCTCGACACGGAGGTTCGTTGCCCGTGCAATATCAGCCAATGTACACTGCACGCTGACATGAATTTCGGCGGCACCATCTTTTCGTTGAACAGTCTCAAAAATTCGATGTACTGAAAACATCGCATCTGCAGAGACTTGAAACTTTCAAATAGCGCGAAAAGGGAACCAGCTCTTACCATCACATTTATTCCGCCAGTCTGAATTATCGTCATCTCTACCCTTGCCTCGTTTTCTCCGCTTTGAGGCGATTTCCCCAAACTGATACTGAGCTAGGTCAGGCAAGTTACCCACGGTTCGAATACGCTCAGACTCTAGGGGAAGAACAGAGAGAACACATCTGTAACCGGAACCTATTGAGCATACCATGTAGACGGGGGTAAGACACGTATCCCGTACCGGAAGAAACGGACAAGGTGAGATACCCAAAACTGAAGGTAGCTGCGGAGACCGAGATCTGAGAGCGGTCGCTCTGGTGTACCAACTTTACCTGCTCTTCGTGATAGTTCATAGCCTGAGACATGCATGAATTAAGCCACGCTATTTGACCAGAAGGATTCTCACTGAATTCGATCATTAATGTTCCAAAACCTTGTCGATGATGAGGGGGCAGTGTCATGATGCAGGCAAGATTATAATCATCGTAAGAAAGTTTCTCCTATATATATAGCGCTCAGAAAAATGACCAGATCCTAAACTGATTGCTTTACCTTGGAGAAGAATCCAAGCATAGAATGAATAGATGACGACCCTTCTGTCAAGATAAAAAAAAGAACTGAAAACAAGTCAGGCAAGGGGACGAAAATTCAATAATGAGTCAGATTCACAATTATCACAATCAAAGAATAACGTCTTGACGTCAATGAATAGCTTCCCGAACAGAGACAAGTTCTGGCAGTAAAGCTACACCCAATTTCTTTTTTGTTAGATCCTCAAGCGCTAAGCATTGATGAGGGCTTCATGCCTTTTGTTCAGCACCGTCTACTTCCCATATTATACGTTGTCCTCGTTCGTAGACTTTGCGACCTGGCGGACATTTGAAAGTGCATCCACGCTTCGGACAAATTTAGTGTCAGGCTTGACCAGCTCAAGTTCAATCACCTTGTGAACCTCCCAAGACACTGAATCAGTCATGTACTTGAAGCACATGTCGCAAACATAGAGATCAGCCTTGCGCCCATCACTACTATGTCGATGTAAACCACCCGCTAGAAGTTCAGAGGTTCTGCCGTGTGATCGAATAGTAGTACGCGAAACTCCAGGGATCCGCGGTCCTAGGCGATTTAAATGTTGTGATTCTTCTTCGTCAGAGATTGGGTATGGTGAGAAGTACCTAGCTAACTTGTTGGGAAAGTCAATAAAGGGCACGAGCAAACGTACCAAGTTTTGATCTGGTAGTTGCCAAAATGGACGGTTTCGAAATTGCGTTGAGCCGTTATTTGCTTATGCTGTTTAATATCAAGATCTTCTGCGGAGAGTTCTCTGTCTGGAGCTAACTGGATGTCGCACAAGCTTGGTCGACTAGACTCAAGCATGCGGCGCTTTCGTTTTCGTGAGGTTGGCACGTTCTTTTCCATATCCTTGTCAACAGGTTTACAGTCTGTTTCATCCACCCATTCGTCTAGTCGTTTGTCCTGGTCGATATAATGAACATAAACTTGGCCCTCCCTTCTCTGGAGGATAGAAGCATATTCTGGTATATCAGTCACAAAATGTTTGAAAGGTTGGGAGTAACACGCGTCTTACTCAGCGTGCCATCCTCGGCAGTAACATACACGCACTCTTCATGCGGTGATAGTGTTGTATTGACTGCAGGCTTCACCATAAAGTCAGAAGAAGGATCACTAGTTGAGGAAACCGAGTAGCTGGATTATATAAGACAACAACGGATCAAGGACAGGTTATATTATCGACCGCCTATGAATCTGAATATCCACCGAAAGGAAAGCACATTCGTAGGACACGATGAACAAAATCAGCTAACGAGATCTTAATAGTAGAGTATAATATTCTACAAGAGTTGTGCATAAAAAAATAGATGTGATGCATGTGAAACGAAAAGCAAAACTTTCCAACATTTCAGTCCCAAGAAGGGTTCGATCGGTATTGATGGTTTCTGCTCGTTCCGTTTTGCGATGGACTTGTAGGAGACCATTGAGGTGACGCTGGACTGTATGCCGGGGAAGTAGGAGCTGAAAGGGATGATAAGGCACGGGTAGGTGGAATCTTTGAGATCACACTTACAGTATGCAGGAGCTATAGATAGAAAGTTCTTAGATAGATACTGTACCCGAGAGACAACCAATACTTACAGGCAGGCGAATAGGCAGGCGACGTTGGAGCTATCAAGAGTGTCAACCGGTGATCAAGGATAACAGGCATCTGATGCTTACAGTATTTGGGAGATGACGGTGAAGCCATAGGAGAAGTGGGAGAATATTTTGGAGAAGAAGGGCTCATACGAGGAGAGGCTGGGTAAATGTCAATATGATACACCATGTATTGCAACTATAACTCACTTGGAGAGTCTAGATCATAGAGGTGCTATTAGTAATATATCCAGAGCAGTGAATAGAGAAACACACATCTAGGTGAAGCAGGACTGAATGAGGGACTGGTGGGTGAGTAACGAGGCGAAGTTGGGCTAAATGAAGGTGATTGTGGACTATAACGCGGTGAGGTAGGAGAGAACGACGGCGAAGTCGGTGAATATCGTGGGCTAGTCGGAGAGTATGCAGGCGACGTGAGATTGAGAGCAGGCGAGGTTGGCGAATATGTTGGCGACGTTGGACCCCTGCTTCGATCGTAAAATGGCGATGTGGCATAAGGAGACGTGCCAAAGGGTGATGTCGCGCCTCCATAGGGTGATTGTGGAACAAAACTGGGTGAAGTCGGCGAGTAAGCATTTGGTGAGCTTGGACTGTATCCGGGCCTTGCGGGTGACATCCCACCAGCTCCGAGAGGACTTTGACCAAATCCAAGGTATTGAAAATTTGCTGCATCATCGCTACCATTCGAAGCAAGAGGAGTAAAAGAGGCCGATTCACCCTTGAACATACCATCATGCCACATCGGGGAATTAGTATCATAAGGAGTCATTGCTACTTGTCCAGGAGTCATGCCATCGTCAAGATGTGCAGCGAGCATCGACTGAACTGGCAAACTATGATCGACGATGGCATCTTTGAGCATGTCAATATCAAGTGCAACCTCGAACGCCCCAGTGCCCATAGGGGCCATTTGCCCGAACATGACATTTTCGGCAATACCATGACAATCATCCTTTTCGCCAACAGCTGCAGCTTCCATCAAAATTTCGACGGTCTCCTCGAACGAGCATCTCATCAAAGCCCCCGTATCAGCCCGGTTGATTCCATGTCGGGTGATGGCCATGAGGCTGCCACGCTGAGTCATCAAATCACAGAGTAAAGCAAGATGGCGGAAATTGACATAAGAACCATCGAACTCAATGACACTTCGCAATTCCTTCATGATAGCTGCTCTGGCCGCCTCGATACCCAGCACATTGAAAATCTCCACGCAGCTATTCGAGTACGTTCGAGTAAAGTCGACACCATCGATACACATGACCGTCTTCAGATTGACACCATCCGTCTCCAACACCCACTCTTTTGTCTCCTCGTTACTCACAATGCTACCGTCCGATAAGATGGCAACCTGATCCGCTTTCGTCAAAAATACCCTATTGATCCCCTTCACACCACGCAAACTGATAGAGTTGAGCATAGTATTCTCCAATTGCCTCAAGAAGATGTCTTCTTCAACAGTGCCATAGCCCTCATCATCTTTATCCGGACTGCCCAACACACGACAACGGATGACGAGTTTATCTGAGTTATCTTCGGACCAGATTACAAACAGATCGGTCTTGAAACTCTCCGCAATTCTGCTAGCGACATAGTGCATACTAAGCTTCCTATCGATCATCTTGGCGCGGTCAAGTTCAAGACGCAGTAGCCAGGGAGACTGCAAATGAAGCTTGGACTCGATCTCTTCATCAGGGATGGCGAAGAATGATTCAACGAAGACAGAATCTTCCTCGATAATAGTTGTGCTTGGATCGGGATCATACCAAATTTCGACAGCAGCAGTGACAGTCCGGAGAGAAGTATATGCCAACTCTTGTTGGACATTTTTTGCGAGTGTAGTAGAGCGAGCGATTTCCGGCTCGAGACAAATAGTAAGAGAAGGCGTTTTTATGTTTGTCGCAACGTTGATAATCTCTTTCAGACGTGGTACACCGAGCGTAACGTTTTTACTCGACACACCAGCATAATGGAAGGTATTGAGAGTCATCTGGGTGGCAGGTTCACCAATGGATTGTGCAGCCAGAGTACCACACATCTCTCCGGGGTGAACGATGGACTGGTTGAACTTTGACTCAACTTCTCCAAGGACCCAATCAAATGCTTCTTGAGTTAGGTGGAACTTCTCCAGAACGCGGCGAGCGGCGAATGTCGCTCGGATGTGCATCCTAAACATCAACGTGGCATTTTCCTGAGCTTCATGGCTCAAATTGTCGTTACCACGAACAACGATAAGGCGTTTGCCAAGTTCCTGAACACTGTCGACAATATATGCGGGCTCAAGGTCACTTGGTTTACGGCGATCAATGTGGAAAATTTGGGAGGCATTCTGGACGATACGAAGAAGATTAACAGGGAGATAATGTGGTTGCGTGGTGGAGATTCGAGGGAAGATGAATGAGCGAAGGATCTGGCGATCCTGAACAAGCTGTTCGTACTCCTGGTCGAGCTTGGACTGGAGATCAAGTGAGGAGTCGTCGATACCGATCTGAAGGACACCAGGCAGGAATCCACCAGCAGGGTCGGTGACGTCAACACGATAATTGTGCTCAAACTCTTTGTCATTCAGACCAAAAGTCTCTATAGTCTGCTTCTCGATGAAAGCACCATCCATGCCATCTTCACCATATATAAATTGGATGAGATCACCGAGAGAGTTGCGAACTGTTCCATCATAACTAACCATGACGTCCTCGAGTGCCTTGACCAAGCGACGTTGGATGTAACCTGTCTCTGCAGTCTTGACAGCAGTATCAATCAGACCTTCACGGCCGGCCATAGCGTGGAAGAAGAATTCCTGCGGTGTAAGCCCCCTAAGATAAGAGTTCTCCACAAATCCTCTCGACTCTGGACTGAAATCATCCTTTGTAAAATGCGGTAACGTGCGATGGCGGAAACCAAAAGGAATCCGACGACCTTCAACTGATTGTTGACCGACACACACCGACATCTGCGAAATGTTGATAAACGAACCCTTCGACCCAGCTACCACCATTTGCTTGACATTGTTGTCTTCTTTCAAGTGTTTCTGAGCGTATTGACCAGACTGGTCACGAGCCAAGTTAAGCTCACGTTCGACCATGCTTTCGAAGGATTCGCGAATCGTCATACCCGGCTTGGGCTTGAGTCGATCGTGCGTGGCATCGTCGATGATCCTTGCGACTTGAGATTTACGATCTACAATCGTCTGAGTGATGTAGGACATCGTCTTAGCGTCAGCAATGGTGTCGCCGATACCGATACTGAAGCCATTGTGGAAGAGCCAATAATTTACGACACGTTGTAGACCAGTAAATAGTTGTCGAGTGGTTTCCGGACCTTTCTCGCGGAAGACAACATGAACAAGACCGCCTTGTGTAGCACCAACGGTTTTCTTGTCCACAATACCAAATATTAGTTCACCGTTCTCAATAAGCATGCCATCGTCGAAAACAGGATTCGAAGACTTCGGATCAGGGGATCGATAAATGTTGATACCACGAGGTATTGTCATACTCAGTATCTGCTTGCCGGTCCAAAGAGGCTTGGGCTTTAGGATGGCAGGTATAGGAATATTGCCATCCCATTCAGGTACCCAGAGAAGTATGTTCTGGACTTGATTCCAGTCCAAGAAACAGTCACGCAGAGTGAACTTGCGGATACCGCATAGCGTATCTTGCACAATACCCATGACAGGCTTATTTGCCTGAGGAGAGATGATCTAGAGCGAGATGAGCTTGAGTATTCGGAGATGGCAATAGATTGCTTACTTGGCGAGGAACCCATGCAATCTGCGAGAGTTCGGCCCTCGTCTCCTCACTCTGTGGAATACTAACACGAGATTGAACATAGAGCAAATCAAAGAGAGTCTGAAAAACATACTGCATATTCATTTCGTCGCCGTCAAAATCAGCATTGTATGGAGGCGTGCTAGTGGCAGATGAGAACGAAGTGAGAAACCATCACATCCCACGCTTATACTTACACGGAAAGGTTCAATCTAAAGGCTGTTTGGCAGTTCAATGCAGATGATAAAATGATTGAGAAGGAACTTACTAGAATAGGGCATCAGACGGACACGGTGACTCATCATACTCATTTTGTGTAAACTCGGTTGACGATTGAAAAGCACATAACTAGGAATTGAAGCATGAGCAAACAGCTCTTACAAAAGACCAGAAAACTCACTCTCCATCCTTGAGATGCCGCTCTACGACCCATCCGTATTGTAAGAATGCATCCGCCCTCTTATTATACCTCAAATCTATGCGCTCCCCAGTATCTCTCACAACATATCTCGCGCCTGGATAGGCCGTCGGACCATTCCTGACCAATTCCTGTAAATAAGCAATATTATACGGCGTCACGCGCTCAGGAAAAGTTAAATTCATTGCAATGCTTCTCGGAACACCGACTTCATCCAGTTCCAAGTTTGGATCACCAGTAATGACAGTACGTGCAGAGAAATCAACACGTTTACCCATAAGATTGCCACGAAGGCGACCTTCTTTGCCTTTTAGACGGGCACGGATGGCTTTAACGGGTCGACCAGATTTTTGAAGAGCTTGAGGAATACCGGCTATATCATTGTCCATGTATGTAGCCACATGAAACTGATAGACCATATGAGTCAGGAATCTGATAACGTAAAATCATACAGCACAAAGCACCTGCAGGAGCTGTTCAAACTCAGAGATAACGTGTGCTGGAGCACCCTCTTGTTCACAACGACGAACGTTTGCGGAGGCTTTAATGATATCACCAAGCTTGTATGTCAAATCATCTTCACTGCGCATGGCACCGCCATCGACCGCAATACTCGGACGGACAGGTGGTGGCGGCACTGGCATCACTGTCAAGATCATCCACTCCGGCCTGGCATACTCTTCCGAGAGTCCCAGGAGATGAAGATCAGAATCAGTCATCTTCTTGAAGACAGTGTAAACCTCAGAAGGAGTAATGACCCGCTTATCCGGTTGCATAGATTTCACGTCCTAGTCTCGAGAATATGGGTAGGCAGTCATGATAATGAACTGAAAAACCCACGTCGTCATCATCCTTTGCTTTCTTATACTGAACAAAAAGTTTGAGGCCTTCTTTCCTGATCTGTGGCTGATGATGGCCGCAACCACCATGAACTTTTTTCGGTTCATCACTCTCAGGGTCTGCACCTTCATCCTTGACCTCATCAGCCTCACAGACTGTTTTGGACTTGCAATGGGCCCAGACTACGGCCATACGGGCTTTTGGATCACGTATATGACGAATTTTGTCGGCGAAGTTCGGATCCGACTTATTAAAGTGAAGAATGGCGAAGTGATCGTCGAGTTGAATGTGAATTACCGACAGAAATATATGCGGATCAAAGTCAGTATGAGTGTCTACAGGGCAAAAAGTCGTCCAACATGGGGACTATGTCATGGAATAATAAAGCGCAACACCCGACGAGCCGAGCAGCAAATCCAAACCAACGACACACATCTCACGCTGCGTCACAGTAGAGATGGGCCGGCGTATTCCAACCAGATAAACAAAGAGGATGTTTTCACACTCCTCGTTCAGCCCCCCATTTCACCCGCAACCTCGTTTCCAACCAAGCACCGTGCGGATTGCAATGGGATAAGACGCGGCGATCAAGCGACCGAAAACGCGCGTCACGACTCCCCCGCAGCGGGTAGAAGGACACCCTTGAAATAGTTCAAGGGACTAAGCGTGGTGCAGGCTTGGGGTTCTCCAGGATGAGTGGAGAGAGCCCCCAGAAAATTGGGATGGTGGGGTGCGAAACGAGCAGAGGAAAGATTCGACTCACGATATCGGCCTTCAATTTCCCACAATTTACACATATACACTCCAGAACTTTCTTCACTTTGACGATGAAACCTGAGCAGGGAGAGGGTCAGAATGAAGAGTTACAAATGAAAAAAATGTACCAGGATGGAAAACCGGCCTCGCCAATTCTATATGGCCAAAATGACCAGGACATTCAGACATTCCCTCTCCACACGTCTGGCATTTGAAATTTCGATCTATTGTTCCCATTCGAGGGTCCATTAGACCGCCCGTCTTGGGTTTGTGGATTGTCTCATCCATAACTTCAGGATGTTCAATTTTTGCGACCGAGTAAGCTTTCTAGTAAAACAAAAAAAGAATTTGTCAATGAGAACACGGATCATGTGGGTGGACGCCACGTACGATTTCCTCTGGCGAAAGGATACCGAACTGCACCTCCTTCACTTTCCGCACCGGAGCAGCTGAAAAGGCAAACTGGTGGCCAAGCATGATAAACTAGGGGATGCGACGCGGCGAGGGAAAAAACCTAGATAAAAAAGTATAACGACCAGAGAAATATTTAAAATGTGCGATATGGCGGTAAAAAGAGTTCCACAATGGATTTTGGGTACCGCTGGGCGCGTCAAAGGCCAAGAACTGGGGTTTGTAGAAGCTATGTGGCTTTGGTAGACTGGCGACCCAAAAAGCGCGAGAGTACAGATTGACCACAGTAACAGACAGGCAGAAGCACTGAGGGCAGTAGACGGGCCAACTGAGTCGAGACTGTTGAGATGCGTGGTGGTTAGGGACAACCAGCGATGGCAATTTTCGACTCCGCTCCAGGTCAGTCGGTACACAGCCACTCGAATGTCACATGATGTTGACTCCGTCACTCCCATTTGTCAAGGAACAACAAGCCAGGCAAGGCAGAGGACAGGGTGTTGTTGCTGCTGGATATTACTATTTTCAAGGCCTGTGCAGCACACAGTGGGTGGTTTTTTCTTGCCCGAGCTATCGGCAGTGCTTAGTCAGCGGATTGACTAAGCCAAGCAGTACAAGCCCAGCCTCTCCAAAGCCAGCATGTCCGGGCTGAGCGCATGGTTGTGGGGAGCGTCTCAGCTCGATAGTGCAGTGGGTCTGTGTCGCATAAAATATTTATCTGCTGTGCTGGCTGACGATGGAACAGACAAGGCCACCTCGGAACTCACCCCAGCTGGGACGGAAGACATGGCTCTGAATCTCGAGATATGCGATCAAATTCGGTCTAAAGCTGCCTCAGCCAAGGATGCGATGCGCGCGCTGAAGCGTCGCTTGAACCACAAAAATCCAAATGTCCAGCTTTTGGCTCTCACCGTATTTTCTACTTCCTGCGTCATTGTCTCTCCGTTCTAACCTTGGTTCAGCTAACCGACGTCTGCGTCAAGAACGGCGGCGATCACTTTCTCATTGAAGTGGCGTCGCGCGAGTTTATCGACAATCTTGTGTCGATACTCAAAATCCCAGGACTCAACCATGAGGTCAAGAGTAGCATCCTTCGTCTGATCCAGAATTGGACCGTCGCATTTGAAGGGAGAAATTCATTACGCTATGTTGAACAGGCTTACAAGAATCTTCAACAAGAAGGCTCGTCTTCCTTTCCCACTCCCTAGCCCTCCCTTCTCACTCTTCAGTTTCAGGATACAAGTTCCCTCCAAAGGACTTGGCTGTAGCCAACTCAGCCATGGTCGATACACAAACGGCTCCCGAGTGGATAGATTCTGACCTCTGTCTTCGATGTCGAGTCCCTTTCACCTTCACAAATCGCAAACATCACTGTAGGAACTGCGGTCAAGTGTTTGATCAACAATGCTCCTCCAAGTCACTTCCTTTACCCCATTTTGGTATCACGCAGGAAGTTCGTGTCTGCGATGGTTGCTACAACAAATTGACTCGTAAAGCGGATAGACCGTACGCACACTTTTCGTCCCTCTCTTGGCTTCGCAGCTCAGGCTTTTACCAGTGACAAGAAACACCGCTCAACGAACAGCGTTCCCAACTCACGTCATAAATCCGCACAAGAACTTGCAGATGCAGAACTCCAGCGTGCTATTGATATTTCACTACAAGAAGCCAAGAATCCTCCGCGCGGGTACACAGCTTCCTATTCCACCCCTTCAAGTTGGCAGCCCTCGGAACCTCCCATCGTTGAACATCGGTCTCTCTACCCAGATAGAAAAGCTATGGATGACGAAGATGATCCGGACTTGAAAGCTGCGATTGAGGCCAGTTTACGGGAAGCGAACGCCCCGAAGCCAAGTGCCCCGTCGGAGATACCGACGAAGACGGAACCTGCCTCCTACTCCTATCAACAGGATTTTACACAGCAACAGCAGCAGCAGGAGGAACTAGTGCAGATGCATAGACAAACACCAACACGACCAGTGCTTCCGAAGCTACCAACATATGATCTGGAGCCGTTGGAGACTGATGCAATCTTGACGTTCAACCAAACCGTAGAAAACGTGGAAGCCAATGGTGGGAGGGATTTATCGAGGTACCCTGCGGTCACGGAATTATACGAGAAGGCGAATAGCCTTAGACCAAGACTTGCACTCAGCGTGGATGATGCTGGTAGGAAGGAAAGTGAGTGACTGTTCATGAAGTTTGCGATCACTTTGGGCTTACTTGGATGCATTCAGAGATGTTAACAGATATGCATGACAAGCTCTCGCAAGCTGTCAAATTATATGATTCAATTTTGACAGACCAAGTTCGCCATTGTTCTTCACCATTGCAACAACAAACAATACCTTCCTCCTCAAATAAGTACAACCAATGGATACCAGTACCACCTACATCACAAATCAGCCCTCAGCAATATGCTCTTTCACCTCAGCAACTTATGCAGCGGCACAACCAGCCTCAAAGCCCAGTCGCTGCCACACAATCTGTGGGCTCGCCTCCGATGCAACGGAGGTCACAGTCGCTTGCATCCGCTCCTCATCATCCACAGAACCAGGTTTATGCTCCGGCACCTCCATCGATGGCAGCGATAGCTTCTACATCTCAATCTCAGTCTCAAATGTCATCGCAGAATACACATCATTGGCCGCCAGTAAGCTACGCATCGACGTCTCAACATCAGCAAGGTGCACACCTGCGAAGAAGCAGCACAGTCGCTCATCCAGGTTTCCAGCCTACACTGCATCAAATTCAATCCCCTTACCATCAACAGCAGCGACCTCTCCAACAACAGCATCAGCACCAAGAAGTACCGAGCAGTCTTCCCCAATTTCCACATGTGCCGACTGTCGCACCGATGTACGATACGACGATACATAGTGGGGTCATGCAGAATGAGGAGAGAAAGGAGGCTATGCTGATTGATCTATGACTCACGTGTGTCCTGACATGGGATTCCTTTCGATTCTATTTTGCTTGCAACAGTTCTGTGATTGTTGGCATGAGTTCTTGTATTTGTGCTATTGTTCCCGGAATAGCATTGCTGGGTTCTCCAGGCTTCTTACCGTGGCTAGTTTTTCACATGTTTTCAATGTTCTCACCATCGGAGGGTTTTGGGACACGCATGAAAGATGTGAGAGAGTTATTGAAAATAGGCAATTTCTTATAGGATTTGAGCACCCTTCGTAATGACCTTGATCATCGTCAGTCGATGCTACGGCTGGCAAAACATCTATTCTGCAGTGATCGCTGCCACTGCTATCATACATATCAAAAATACGAAAGGAAAACTAGGGCTACAGTTGAAAAGGATCTGAAGAAATAAACACAAAGGGGGTCATCGCTGACCTCCGGCTGACACAGAGAAATACAGAGAATCAAAAATCCCTAAACAATATCATGCGTGTGTCCGTGGGGATCAACCGGAACAGACATCATGGCTCCTGAGCGCGTGTCCGTGGATTCGCTGGCGAACGAAGTAAATGTTACCGAGATATTATCGCTGGATCTACCAGGGAGAATGCGACTGGCGTCAGGAAGGATAGCCTCGTTGCACTGGGAATTCGATTTGAGAAGCTCTTGGTTGGATTTCTTCTTCAAAGAATCGGAGATGCCGTTGAAGAACATCCACTTTTGTTTAGGAGGGGGAGATGACAACGTGCTAGGTGCATAAGAACTCTCCATGTCGGAGGCGGGAAATTCTTTGCGTATAGCTTTTTCCACGGAAAATTCAGGCATAGAGCCTCGATGTGAGCCCGAGCATGATTCAACATCACCCTTGGACCTACTATGGTAAACAGATGATCAAGATAATTGATGAGATGACATACCTTGAAGATGAGGAATGACTGCCAAAAATCTGAGAAGAAACTCCAACATAGCTCCCAGCTAAACTCGTGGCATAGCGATAATGCTTCACGGCTTCATCAGAAAAGCCGAAGAAGGCAAAAAAAAACAAAGCACAAATAACCCATAACCACCGACCGAGTTCAGTGGAAGCACCATCCGGAGCGGAGCGCCATTGGTGAGCTGAGAACTTGGGCACACTAGAGATACTGGCATGAAATTTCTTGAAACTGATCCACGGTGAGATTCCTCTGGTCAAGTTGACCGATAGAATACATGACTGGAATGCTATCGAACAAATCGCAACCATTGCCGCAAGGGACATGAGGCGAATGTAGCGGCTGTTGGTCAAGTCAGAATGAATGGATGAGAAACTCCTGCCCTGGGCACGGATTCTGCGGAAGGCACAGAAGGTCAAGATGGAGTATATAAGAGAGATGACATCAAATAAAAAAACAGGAATTGGGTTGATGACGACTTCAACCCAGGACTGGTATATGGAGTTGATGCATCCAATGTCTTCAAGAATGAGGTATCGCACATCTTGATAAACATATCCTGAAATAAATTCGAGATGTTGCTTGGTTGTTTGAGTATAGATACGAGATTCTCACGCAAGATCAATAAGATCATAGGAAGGCCAAGACCAATTGCTAGATCAGCCGCCACCTGGCGCCGCCTTTCGGCCCTCGAGATGGTGACCTTTCGCACTGAAGCAATGAGATAAATGCGGCGATTGACACAGAGCGAAGCTGCTGGAAGTCCAAAGCTGCCTATGACTAAGACTCTTGTAACTGGAAAAATACAATCAGTGGCTTCGATATCTCAGTAAAACACTTTTTCAAACTCACAGATATCACACCAGACAGGAGCCCAGTCATTCGTATTACCCTTCCATATGATAGAATTGATGCAAAGTCCAAGGCAACCTAGGCCTGAATAAACCATGTAAAGGCATGTTCCCGTATTCCAGGCTGAGACACTACAAGTTAGGGTTAAGCACACCAAGTGCAGAGGAGAATACTTACCTTTTAGGTGCCACGGGAATGGGATACAACAAAGAATAAATCCAATACCTGAGAACAGGGTGAAGACCCAATTGGGGTATGAAGCTGCTGCCATTCTGTGATCTCACTCCAGAGGTTGGGTTGGAGAACGTCCTAACGAGGAGATCAACTGAAGGGAGGATGTCCCTTGAATATAAGAGACACCATTCCCGCTCTCGTAAGGATAACCGCCCAAGAACGATATCTATATCTGGCTGTGGCTTTGTCTTTTCCTAAATCGAGAATTGAATGGCAGAAATGAGTTTCCTGTTTTAGCTGCTGCTTTGTACCATAAATAATGTAGTAACCGCTTATGGTACAAGCAGGTACAAATATCATCCTTTCATCACACTTTTCCTCTTCTATATTCAACAAAACTAATTAAAAAAATTTAAAAAAATGATACAGACTCACTACACCCACAGACCATTGAAGGGAGGGAGAATAGCACACTGACTACAACACAACACACTCCTACAGGTATTTGGAGAAAGATATAAGGGCAACCAGAGCAAGAGAGAATTCTCAGTACTATTGCACTTTGTAGATATTTTTACAGCTTGTACATTACTATTCCTACAGTCCTAGTGGTTTTTTTTAAAAAAATCATTGGTTCATTACATGGAGCATATAGGTAGGCTATAGTAGATACATTGTATCTACTTAAATAAGATAGAGATAAAAACATAAAAGAAAGAAAAGAGGAGAAAGAAAAAGAAAAAAGGAAGAGAGAAGAGGGAAAGAGAGTGCAAGAAGAGGCTGTGCTTTTGCCTCTTGAGGCTACACCACTGATAATAGTCATCTATTATCAAAGCTGAAGGCCTTTGGATTGCTTGAGATTGTCACATGCTGGAAATTCAGTATAAATTAATATTTATATTCATTTTCTTTTTATTTTCTTTATAATTTCCATTTCTAAACTCCTAAATTGTCTACTTATATAGGATCATAATATAGACTAAAACACTTGTACCACTACTCCTATTCTGAGATTGGTATAAGTACTCTACCAGTATATTATAGTTTCTTAGTTCATAGATTAACATTATAAAGTCACAAAGTCATCCTCTTGTAATACTCTTCCTCCCTGCTATATATCTCTTAACTCTGTTACTCCTAAATTTACCACTTTTTCAAACAACATTTTACTACTCCAAAATATATGACCACATACATAACAGGAGATTGAGGCACAGTGCATGAGCTGAGGTCAAGGTCTGTCACAAACTTCATTCAGACCATAACTCCAGGAATACTTGACCAATTCTGACAATCTAAATGGCCACCAAAAGCCCTTAAGAAGACCTTTCAAACAGTACAAAAAATGTCTCAAAGTGATCAGTATTCACTGAGTTATCAGCAGATCAGTCAGTGATCACCAAGTCACCAGACACTAAATTGCTGATATCT
>Ga0153950_1000381_pt1 | contig 19947 bp, 16 predicted proteins | sample TSNJ034MetaG_FD_104737 | JGI IMG/M metagenome (GOLD analysis project Ga0153950, IMG submission 104737) | Attine ant fungus gardens microbial communities from New Jersey, USA - TSNJ034 MetaG | ecosystem: Host-associated > Fungi > Mycelium > Unclassified | place: USA: New Jersey, Wharton State...
ATAACCGACTTTATAAGTACCTTTTAGAATTGGTGAAGTAATCTGTACCTGTTTCACTGCGGCCTGTGATGTCATTCCTAAGAATAAGGACATCGCTGAAGCGACTAATATGCTTTTTACTATGTTTTTCATTTAAAACCTCCTTTTAATTTTTTCTCAACGTTATCGTTATCATAATTGCTAATCCTTCTATAGGAATTATAACATAAATTAGTGCCAAGTCAAACATTAGATGATATACAATGTTAATGTATTAGATTTTATACAATTTAACTGTATAAATATTATACAATTTTACTATATTAGTATAATATACACACTATTAATGTATTATTAAATTTTATACAACGTTACTGTTCCGTGCCCTGACAACGATTGTAAAACACGTCATCTCATTTAATTCAGGGAACATAGATACATTTTCTGCAATATTGAATCCACTGGTCAAACCGTCCAATGTCAAAGAGGTTATTGCCGTAATAAAGATTCTATCCATACATCCACTTCCGGTATGCATTTTAAAAGTTTCATAGAAACTTCTGACAAATCCATCTTTACTGGTGATTTTTGTAAAAACATCTCGATTCGTAAGCATACCATTCGCAAAATGATCATATTCGTCTATCATAATGTATACTTTTTCACCCGTATAGGGAAGTATCTTCGATAAATAGGTACTGATAATTCTGGCTGGTTCTGTCTCATTTTCATTATATCCAATACCCACCCGGTAACTATTTTCAAATTGAATAATACCATCCATAACTGCCCTAACAAAAGATGAAATCAACTTTTCTTCACTCTCTGTAGCAAGCCTCGAAAAATCAAAACGCATTACATAATAACTATTTGCTAAACTTGTCTTATGTGTACCAATATATGTATCTCCAAATAGCTCCTCAAAGCGATCTGCACTATTTCTATCATAATAGTATTGCAATGTGGACACCAATAATGATTTTCCAAATCTGCGCGGTCTAAGAAATACAGGATATTTTGTGTTTACATGTTCTAATTCTTCTATAAATCTGGTTTTATCCACATATAGATAGTTTTCTTCCTTAATTACTGAATACTTACTAATACCATAGGGGATTTTACGTCTTGTCATACTTTTTACCTACATTTGTGTTCAGACACGCTCTCAGGATCTCGACCCATTCAATACTATATTTCTCGACAGGAACGGAAATGTAGATGCAGAACCGTTAAATCCCTTGCTGCCGTGGGCAGATGAATTACCTAATAGATGTCATAAACCACGCCGCTGAAAAGCGTTGTTTATTTACAGTGGTAGCGCATGGTTTGATGTTTTCGAATATTCAAACTAAGACGAACGTACAAGACAATAGGTGTTTTTCTATAATCTTATGAATCCACATACCATTTAATGAAATCAAAGTATAAAGTGTAATATGCTTCCCAATTATTTACACAATTGTTCGTGAACCAGCCTAATTGTCTGCATTTCTGCAAATTTTCTCGCAAATACACATTCTGATTTCTTCATTAACGGCAGATGGTTTTCCTTCAATTCCATTGGTCCACCTGTGGTGCTCCCTTCCCATATCATAAATCTCATTGGATTATTCACTAAGTTATCTGCAAATGGAGACATCATCAGCAAAGTTGCAAAGAATACCTCCTCAACACAAAATCCATGTTTATAAAAATTTATATATTCGCTGTGCCCTTTTAAATAGTTCATCATCCATACAAGGCATTCACCTGTGATTGAAAACCATGATGACCCACCATAAAAATCTTTTACCGGGCTTCTCCTTTGTTTAAATATTTTAGTTCTCATTATAAATTCTCGATATGCAACTCTTATAAATCTAAAAACTTTATTTTTCGGTCTTCTAATTATCCATTGTGGATAATAAACTTGAAATCGATCCATCCCCCCCCAGCCCCATGTAGTTGCTCCCGGCAATATATTGCATTGCATATATTCCTTATGATTATCTGCAAAAAACGCATATAAATATTCCGGTGTTTTAATTATAAAATCGCTACCGCTTATTAAATGTACATAGCTATACTTATTAGCATCTATTATCTTGAACATTTCTAATGTCGCTTGAACTTGAGAAAATCTGCCCCATTTAACATTCACACGATTACAGAATTTCACATTGCTTTTTTGAATTATTTCATTGTAAATTTCAGATTTTTTATCTACATGAATAATAAAATCAAACTTGTATTCAGGCAAACTATCTATTATAAAATTCACCTGTTCCGGCTTGTTATGACACAGTATACATATCACTTGTTTTTTCATCTTGCTCCTCCTCTTTTCCAATAGAAGAATCATTAACTTTCTCGAGAATCTGATAATTCCTCAAAATTTCCTCCAAACCATTTTGTTGACCACGCCGGTATATGATTGGATGATTTTTACAACTTTTGAGGATACATTTTCTTCTACATAATCCGGTACAGGGATACCATACTCACTGTTCTCATTCATACCTACCGCTACTTCCACTGCCTGTAACAAACTATCTCCGTCAATACCAGCCAAAACGAAGCAACCCTTGTCCAATGCTTCTGGCCGCTCCGTACTCGTCCGGATACACACAGCAGGAAACGGATGCCCGATGGATGTGAAAAAACTGGATTCTTCCGGCAGCGTTCCCGAATCGGATACGACTGCAAATGCATTCATTTGCAGACAGTTATAATCGTGAAAGCCAAGCGGTTCATGCTGGATCACCCGCTTGTCCAACTGAAACCCAGATAATTTCAAGCGGTTGCGGGAACGGGGATGGCATGAATACAGAATCGGTATATCGTACGTTTCTGCCATTTTGTTGATTGCTGTAAATAAAGAAATAAAATTATTTTCCGTGTCTATGTTCTCTTCGCGGTGTGCAGACAGCAGAATATAGTTCCCCTTTTCTAATCCTAATCGATTGTGTATATCAGATGCCTTTATTTTGCTTAAATTATCATGCAGTACCTCGGCCATGGGACTTCCTGTGACATAAGTTCTTTCCTTCGGCAGTCCGCAGTCCGCCAAATACCTTCTGGCGTGTTCGGAATATGCCATGTTCACATCAGAGATGATGTCCACAATTCGGCGGTTCGTTTCCTCTGGCAGGCACTCATCTTTACAACGGTTCCCGGCCTCCATATGGAAGATTGGGATCTGTAATCGTTTCGCTCCAATAACAGAGAGACAGGAGTTCGTATCCCCCAGCACCAAAACAGCATCCGGTTTGATATCTATCATCAGTTCATAGGACTTAGCTATGATGTTTCCCATCATCTCACCCAAACTTTTACCCACCGTATCCAAATAGATTTCAGGAGCATCTAATTCCAGATCGTGGAAAAACACACCATTCAGGTTATAATCGTAGTTCTGTCCTGTATGGACAAGTAACGTATCAAAATATATGCGACATTTTTTTATAACTGCTGCCAAACGGATAATTTCCGGGCGAGTTCCAACAATAATTAGAAGTTTTAATTTTCCATTGTTTTTGAATGAAACCTTTAAGTTCTCTTTTTCTTCCATCTGCTTTTCTCCTCCAGACTGCCTCTATATTGACCACTTCAGTCTGTTACTTTCTCAAAAAATGTATCCGGATGTTCCGGGTCAAACTGTTCATTCGCCCACATAACCGTTACCAGGTCTTCTGTATCAGACAGGTTGACAATGTTGTGGGTATAACCCGGCAACATATGTACTGCTTCTATCTTTTCACCGGATACTTCAAATTCTAATATCTCATTCATTCCTATTTTACGCTCCTGAATCAAACCATGACCAGAGACAACGATAAAATATTCCCATTTTGAATTATGCCAATGCTGTCCTTTGGTTATTCCAGGCTTGCTGATGTTCACAGAAAACTGGCCGTGTGAATCTGTCTTCAGCAACTCGGTAAAGCTGCCCCTGTCATCCACATTCATCTTAAGTGGAAAGCAGACTGCTTCTTTTGGTAAATAAGATAGATAGGTGGAATACAACTTCTTTGCAAAAGAATTGTTCGGAATATTTGGCATTACCAAAGATTTCGGCTGATTTTTAAAAGTCTCTAACAAGTCAACAATCTCTCCTAATGCTGTCTTATGTGTGGTTGGCACATAACAGTAATGTCCAGAAACTGAAGCGATCGGAGACAAACCCTCGTAATCACAGCGGTGCTCTTTCCCCACCAATGCATCCAGCATTTCTTCTACAAGATCATCAATGTAGAGCAATTCCAATTCCGTAGACCTGTCATTCAACTGAATTGGTAGGCCGTTGGCAATGTTGTTACAAAAAGTAGCTACAGCGGAATTGTAGTTTGGCCTGCACCACTTGCCGAAAAGGTTCGGAAAGCGATAGACCAGAACCTTCGCCCCGGTCTCCTTGCTATATGAAAAGAATAATTCTTCTCCGGCCAGTTTAGACTCGCCATAGTCCGATTGTCCATATCGCCCAATCAGCGTTGCCTGGATGGAACTGGACAGCATAACCGGACAGGTATTGTTATGTGCTTTCAGCGTATCCAGCAGTGTGGATGCAAAGCCAAAGTTATTTGTCATAAATTCTGAATTCTCTTTCGGCCGATTTACACCAGCCAAGTTGAATACAAAGTCTGCTTTTTCACAGTATTCCTCTAACAAGACTGGATCTGTATCAATGTCATATTTAAAAATGTTATCTATAGCAAGTTTCCGTATACGGTTCTTGCCGTCTTTGATATTATACAGATTAGCAACAAGGTTCTTGCCGACAAATCCTTTGGCTCCGGTTATTAATATGTTCATAGTCTCACTTCTCCATTATTTTCAACTGTTCCTGCACATAGTCAGTAGTAAGAATCTTCTTCACTGTACCTTCCACATCAAGCAAAGTGGTGTTGTGGCTTGTGTAAGATTCATCTGTCTCCATGTGTACTTGTCCTTTTACAAAAAATTTATCATAATTCAAATCACGGCTATCAGCAGCCACACGAAAATACTGCCCCATATCCTCGGAACGCAGTCTTTCCTCCCTTGTCATTAAAGTTTCATACAGCTTTTCACCGTGTCGGGTGCCAATGATATGTGTACCTGTATCGCCAAAGAGCTGTTGTACAGCCTTTGCCAAATCTCCAATTGTAGAGGCATCTGCTTTCTGAATAAATAAATCCCCCGGATTAGCGTGCTCAAAAGCGAATTTCACTAAATCCACAGCCTCATCCAGATTCATCAAGAAACGGGTCATACCCGGCTCCGTAATGGTTAACGGATTCCCCGCTTTAATCTGATTGAAAAAAAGTGGAATAACGGAACCACGGCTGCACATAACATTACCATAACGTGTACAGCATATGACTGTGTTTCCCCTCTCAGCTGCCACCCGGGCATTCGCATTAATGACATGCTCCATCATGGCCTTTGAAATGCCCATGGCGTTAATGGGGTATGCTGCTTTATCTGTAGATAAGCATACCACACGTTTTACCCCTGCTTCAATAGCTGCATGGAGCATATTGTCTGTTCCTTCCACATTCGTGCGTACCGCTTCCATCGGGAAAAATTCGCAGGAGGGGACCTGCTTTAAAGCCGCTGCGTGGAATATGTAATCTACTCCGGGCATCGCATCGCGGATGGATTGCTGATTTCTCACGTCTCCAATATAAAACTTGACTTTATCCGCATGCTCTGGAAAACGAATCTGCAAGTCATGGCGCATATCATCCTGTTTTTTCTCATCACGGGAGAAAATCCGAATTTCGCCGATGTCCGTTGTCAAAAAATGTTTCAGTACTGTATTTCCAAAAGAACCAGTACCGCCTGTAATCATTAATGTTGTTCCACTAAATGTTGACACTCGTTTATTCCTCCAAATCTTTATCTATTTTTGATCATCCCAATGATATATCTAAAACACTGGTTTTTTGTAATTATCGATAACAATGCAATAATAAACACTCCACTTATTACCTGAACAAACAGAGTCAAAATTAGCGGCAATGTAAGCCATTTCCCAATAAGATACACGATGATGCACATCACTACCGACAATGCAATATTAGGAACCAAATCAGAAACCTGCTCCTTGTAGGTATATCCAAACAATTTCTTATTCTGATACGCATTTAAGCACGTAGCAATCAGTGCGCTAGCTATCAAGCCACATGCAATTGCTTCCACATTAATCCAAACGGTCACCAGCAACGTACCAACACTGACTGCACGCTTTATCAGACCATATTTAAGAACCTGGTCTCCTCTTCCGATCGCCTTAACAGCCTCTATGTTGAACGAATGAATGGGTGGAAAAATATAGTATATCGCACCCAGCCAAATATAAGGAACGCATGGCAGCCATTTTTCAGTCAAGAACAGGAGTACCGCAGACCGCGACACTGCCGCTAATCCTAAAACCATTGCGGTTACCAAATACGAAGTCAGTTGCGTCCCCTTCCGTAAAAAGCCTTTAACAGCATTAATATCCCCTTGTATTTTAGCCATTGCCGGGAAACAGACTGCCGATAGAGGCGAGCATATAGTTGTTGAAAACAGCTGAGGAAATTGCTTCCCTTTTTCATAAAAAGCTAAGTCGTCAGACGAATAAACCTTTCCAATAACCAAAGTGCGCAGCTGGTCAACAAATGTAAACAGAAGGTTAGTCAATAGTATTTTATATCCAAAGTTAAATAACGATTTCATTCGTTTCATTGAAAAATATAATCTTGGCTTCTTAATCATGAATGCCAGTATAATCGTATCCACCGTATAATTGAATAAACTCTGTGCTATAAGTGACCATACCCCCATACCGGCATATGCCATAGATATACCCACGACGGCAGAACCTACAGTGCCTCCGAATGTTGCCCAAAAGAACTTTTTAAATTCTAATTGCCTAGAAAGATAAGCTGTCTCAACCGAATTAACAGCCGCTATTATAAGACGGATTGCCAATACTCGAAGTGCCGGAGCTAAAATTGGCATATCGTAGAAATCCGCAACAAATGGGGCTATTAAAAATATAATGAAATACAATGCACCGGAAAGCACAAGCCCCCCCCATAATACTGTATAATAATCCTCATCTTCTATATCCTTTTTTTGAATAAGTGCTGCGCAAAAGCCATCTGAAATAAATATGTCAGCTATTGTAATGAATACTGCTATAAGCGAAATAGCCGCATAATCACTTGGCATCAGCAACCGTGCCAAGATAACAGTGACAACGAAGCTTACCCCTTGCGCCAATATCCGTTCAGCAAAACGCCATATAAAACCATGAATCGTTGCCTTCCTTAGTTCTCTATTTCCCAAAGTCAGTCTCCCTTCAACCCGAGGCTTCTACCCCCATCAACGACTATATTCTGCCCTGTTATAAAATTCGCTTCGGGAGATACCAAAAACTCGGTCGCATAAGCAATATCATTCGCAATTCCAAATGAGTTCATGGCATTTTTCTGTGCAATACCGGCAATGTTACTGGCGGTGATACCATTGCGCTGTACAATTCCCGGCGTAACACAGTTTACTGTAATCCCATTTTCGCCAAGCTCAAGTGCTAATGACCGTGTGAATCCGATTACCCCTGCCTTTGCAGCAGCATAATCTGTAAATCCGGCTTTTCCACCAACACCAACTGTAGAAGATACATTAACAATTCTGCCACTATGCCTCTCACACATATATTTTGCTGCATATTTTGAACAGAATAGCGACCCCGTCAGATTTGTAGAAATTATATTCTCAATGATTTCATCACTCTGATTTACCAGACTACTCCATTCATCTCTGGCACTTCCTCCCGCACAATTAACCAAAACATCTATATGATGGTACTTGTCCACAATATCGCAAAAGGCATTTTTAATCATGCTTCCGTTTAAAACATCCATGGCATATGGAACTATTATTCCATTTTTGAACGTTTCTTCTTTGTAGAGATCTTTTATCTTCTCCAGATTTCTTCCGCATGCAATTACAACTGCGCCCTCATTTGCAAAACGTCTGCTTATGGCACTTCCAATATGTCCAGACCCACCCGTAACGACAATTACTTTGTCCCGAAATTTTCCATCTGCAATACTAGCTGCCAGCATTGCAGACGCTTTCCTATCAGATACCTCATCCACGATCGTGTCAATCGTCTTTTCATCCATCAAACAGACGCTTTCCTTTAGCTTCCTCTTTATAGATTTCGGTATTATCCTTTTTATCAAGCTCATTGCTCCCCTCCTCTATCGTCCTATTATCGCTTTAATCGCCTTTTTTACTGTTCTTGAAACGTTTATCGTTTCATTGGTATTTGCAAGCTTATCATTTTCCCTTATATTCACATATTTATCTGTAAATACTTCAAAAAAGACCGGTTTATCATAATCCGCTTTCCAAAACCGCTCCAGATTCTCGTCAAACTCCTGCTTGTTGGTTGAACTCAAGTAGGTAAAACCTCTGGACTCTACCCATGCCTGCGCACGAGTATTATGATCAGCTGCGATATGCCACCCAACTGTATCTATATCCTGTTTCTTGTTCGTATAAAATATTTCACCACAACCGTTATTATTAAGCATTATCCTAACATTTTTTCCTAAATACTTACTCCAAAGCCCATTCATGTCATAGAAAAAACTTAAATCACCGATTAGCAAAAAACATAGACCGTCATGAGCGTATGCCTGTCCGATAAAAGTCGACATCGAGCCATCAATTCCACACGTTCCCCTGTTACAATATACTTTTACAGATTCCTTTAACGGATATTCCTGTGAAAGACGGACGCTATTGCTATTAGCAATATGCAACAATGAATTCTCTGGAATTCCATTCATGAAGTTCTCCACGGCATATAGATCAGAATACTCTAAGTCTGGCAGCTTTATCGTTCCAACAAACTGCTTCCAGTCATTCAAATATTCAAAAGAAGACTTCTCATCGGGAGCATACCTGACCATTTGCTCCATAAATTCCATGGCAGAGCATTCGAAAATATCTGTCAGGCATCGAAACGGATCCGACATATTCCCATCCTCCATCACATTCCAAAATTGATACCGACCAGAACAATTCCCTAACCAGCCACGAATTTCGACCGTAAAGCCATTCATAGCAATAACAATATCAGGAACCATGTCTGACATAAGCTTTGTATAACATGCACGAGTGACGTTATATGCATAGACACTGGACTCGCAGTGTAAATTAGCCAAATAATCCACCATGAAAACGGCACCATATTTCTCTGAAAATTCGTTCAACAGCATTTGCTGATTAGTAGTGAGAGGAGCCGCCTGTCCATATGTGACCAGTATCTTTTTTGCCTTACTAAGTTCAAGAGCTTTTTCTTGCCATAAATAATCATCCTTTAATTCAATGCGATTAATTTTACGGACTGTCGGAAGCTCTTGTGTCGAGAAATCAAACAATCCCTCTTCGACAGGCACATTTATATGGACAGGACCAGCACCATGATGGTTCAATTCAAGCAATGCCTCATTGATAAGTTCATTACAGCGCCATCGGTCCTTTTGATCCTTTACCATTGGCAGTGTAACACTGATCTTGCAAATTCCTTGCAGGAGAGCTGTCTGAGGCACCATTTGTTCCTCCTGTTGGTTCAGATAGTATGGATTTCTATCCATCGTTATGATGACCAGTGGAATCCTCGCATAAAATGCCTCGGCTACACCAGATGTATAGTTACAAACCGAGGTGCCGGATGTACAGCAAATCACTGTCGGTTCCCCGGTTTCCTGGGCGATTCCAATCGCAAAAAACGCCGCACTTCTTTCATCTACAATGGAATAGCATTGAAAACAACTGTCTTTTTCAACAGAACGGACAAACGGAGTATGTCTTGTTCCTGCTGATAAAACCAAGTTACGAATGTCATATTCTTTTAAGAGCGCAATTAATAGTTGAATACTTTCTATATTTGTATACATTACACTTGTCCTCCACAGGATCTTATTCTGTTAATAAGGAATTCATTTACCTTGTTTTGTTGGTTAATCAATACCTGTTGTCTAATTTCTTTATCTATTCTAATAGGATTCTCAATGCTTCCTATATCATCTCGAATGCCGAACAGCGTAAGCAGTGTATCTATTCTTGAATACATATCTGGCATATAATCTTTCCTTTTTAAGATAACAAAGGGAATGTCAAATATAATAGAGAAAACGCAAGCATGAAAAGAGTCCGTATACACTACCGCAGCGTGAGAAATCAAGGTTATAAATTGATTGGGACCACTACAATACAAGTTTTGCTGGCTGAAATCCAACAGCTTATATCTCTGATATCCCTTACTTTTCGTAAATTGTTCTATCTGATCATCAATGCTCCTATCCATATTTCCAAGAAAGTATTCGAGGACATAGAGAGTATTCTCGGTGCACTTAACAGGCGATGCAATCTGGTTCCACTCCTCAGCAGTGAGCATAAGTGTGGGATCTATCAACACTTGAGGGCGTACGCCAGTCATTTTATAGATCAGCTTGGCACCATCCTGTTCACGAACAGATATTTCTGGAAAAGTTTTGAATGCTGTGACAAATTTTTCATACCACTCCTTCGGTATCACTGATGTACCAATGCTCGGTGAAAAGCACACCTTTTTTTCACGCCTTGTGAACATCAGGAACATATTGTCATAGAGCTTTTCATATGATCCAAATGTCGGATTCCATACTTGGTCACTGCCCACAACAAAATAATCATATTCGTCTGATATCTCCTTTGGAAGTTTACCGTCAGAAGTCTTAATATATCTGCTAGGAATGTACTTACGTGTAAAAGCTTTAAATTCGTATTCCCGAAGCCACTGTGAATTTCTTTTAAAACCATACTTATTCAGAAATATCAATATATTTCTGACATATTTTTTTATCTGTGCAGCAAACGGCAATCTTTCGACGGAAACCACCGTTTCAGCACTGCATCCAAACTTCTCAAAGCTCTTTTGTACGGCATAATTCTGCAGCCTGTTACCATAATTAAACTCACCATGCAGCGTAACAATTGCGACTTTCAAAGAACTCATCCCCCCTCACAAAACTTCTCATAATTTCAATATCTTATCATCTGCTATTACAACCGACAAGATTGCAATTTACCTCTAATCAATTCACATATTCTTCTCATTAGTGGATAAACATTTATGAATACCAAAAGGGATACATGTTTGAGTCGAATGGGAATATATTTATTTCTTTTTATATAATTATAATTTTTCTTAATTTCCTTAACAAGCTTTCTTTTCTGTTCACCCCTATATCTGCTTCTTTCACAAATCAAATAGCAGTTAAGCAAACCTTTAAAATAATAACTATTTGCTTCTTCTACTAAATTCGGATATTTTTCAATCGCAGAATTACACACTTGTTTATGATACATATATAAGCCAATTGTTTTTTCTGAAAACCCAGAACGTGATGTGCTCCCTTGCCGTTGAAGGTAATAGTACAGAGGTTTACCGCAATGAACAATTTTATTGGAAGTGGCAATCACTTGATATGCAACAGGTACATCTTCGCATATATAACCGCTTGGAAATCTGAGATTTTCAAACAATTTTGCATAAATCAGTTTATCACATAAAGCAGCATCAAGATTATTGTACATAAGAAAATTCTTTACTGCTGTTTCTGTCTCCCATATCTGCGTTTCTTTGATAGTGAAAAATTCACTCATGCCACATGAAGAAACATTATATCTTCCACACACCGAAACTTGAGCATTTGTCGATATAATTTCATCCATGAGGTATTTATACATATTTTCCGAAATATAATCATCGCTATCTACAAATCCAATATATTTTCCTTTTGCGACTTCCAATGCTTCATTACGTGCTGTACTTTGTCCTCCGTTTTCTTTATGTATAACAATGATTCTACTATCGTTTTTTGCGTAAACGTCACAGATATCTCCACTATTGTCGGTTGAACCATCGTTAACTAATATGAGTTCAATATTATTATATGTTTGAGTCAATATGCTCTTTATACATTTTTCAAGGTATTGTTCGGTATTGTAAACCGGCACGATAACACTTATCAACGGTGAATTATCTTGATTGGTCATATAAATCAACACACTCCTTATGCTAGCTTTGTAAATTTCTATTTTTGAATAATTCAATATATTCACCAAAACACTGATTCTTATCATAATGTTCTTTTGCATATTCTAAACATGCCTCTTTACTATATGGTTTGAATTTATATGTAAAATGAATTTGCCTTAATAGTGCATCTATGTCGTTGCAGTCGACAACACAACCACAATTACAGTCAAATGTCTCCGGACTTCCTCCTGTATTAAATGTAATAACCGGTGTCCCACATGCTATACTCTCCATATTAACCGTTGGATAATTATCTTCTCTTGTAGGATTAACTAATATGTCTGCGGCGCTATAAATTTTTGCTAATTCTTCTTGATTATGTGTTCGGTGAATAGATATTATATTTAATGGTAACTGTCGATCAACTTCTGAATCTGTTCCTACCAATACAATTTGAAATATATTATCCAATCTTTCGGCTAATTGGATAAAAACATCAAGACCCTTTTTCATTCCCCATCCAAATGAAACACCCAATATTATATATTTTTCTTCGATATCATATTTGAATTTAAACTGGCTCACTGTTGGTTTAAATATTGATAAATCAATACCATTATGGATTACTTTTCTCGGATATTCTCTTAAGAATGAATCGTTCACCAAATCAGCCAACCACATCGAAGGAGTTACAACAATTAAATCTTTTATTCCAGTAAACCACTTTTTTTTCAGTTTCCACATTTGCCTTGTTTTATCTACATAAGCAGCTGGATACTCATGTAAATGCCCACAATTTCCACATCCATTTTTCCATTTATTACATTGTGCTAAAGTAAAATGTGGACACTGCCCAGTAAATGGCCAGCAATCATGTAATGTCCAAACTACACTAATATGATTTTTTTTAATAAACTGAAAAAGTATTGGCAAATTTATATTCCATAAATGCAAATTGTGCAAATGTATTATATCTGGATCATTTTTTTTAATATCTCCAATTAGTTTTTTTGTTCCAAAATATGACCAAACATTATGATAACCTGTAATACGAGATAAAAGTGCAGATACTAAATTTTCATACTTATTTCCAAATTTAATACAAATTAAATCATTAGAATCAGGAACATTTTTCCATGCACCATAATATGCTTTTACATCTGCATCTAACGTTTCCTCTGCTTTATGTAAAATCCCTAGCATTATATTCCCAGTGCTGCCATAAGGCAAGGAATTAATAGCTACTATTTTCATCACAATTCCTTTCATAATTACCTGATTTCAGTCCATAAAACATAAAAACATATGGCATGAAAGAGAAGAAAACTTCTCCACAATATGCAATCATTAAAACTAAGAATAGCCCCATATGTAATAGTTTTTTTTGATTAGTCTTCGCAAAGAATTTATAATTACCAATTACAAAAATAACCCCAAATATAAAACCATATGCAGCAAATTGATATGTCGTTGTATTTGTATTCCACGGATTAGCGCCAAAATCAAAATTTGATTTTTGTGCATAAGTTGCCATATATTCAGACATATTATTTGGTCCTACTCCCAATAAAGGATAATCAAACCCAATTTCAAGACCATTAACAATGGAAGCATACCGTGTAACTGAAGTACTTTCGCGATTAATTATTTTCCCAAACAAAACATTATATAGTTCAGTATTTTCTGCAAACATGATTAACAGTGCTATCATTATAATTATTCCAATGCTAATATTTTTCATTCTTTTAGAAATTCTATTATTCTTTGTGGTACATAAAAAAACAATAATCATAATAAAAAATGTTATATAGCCGGTTGTAGAAAAAGTAGTAAATAAACAAATTCCATATAATATAACCTTTTTTATATTGGTATTAAGGTAAAAAAGCTGAAATAATAATGCAATTGACAGGTAAATAGCAAATGCTCCTGGTTCCCAAAAGATCCCTGAACTTCTAATTAATTGATTCCCAAGGTTATTAATCTGGATTCCTCCCACCAAACAAGTAGCAAATGCTCCTTCAGCAGTGTTTATCACTTGGGGTAATGCCATAATGACAGATGGTAAAACATATGAAAGCATTTCTATAATCAAAGCAGCTATAGAAATAATCACCATTGACTTATCAAAAACTTTAATGTATGTCTTGTAGTTATAACCAATAGAAATTGTGTATGCAACGAATATAGAAATGATTCTAGATATTATTGTTAACATATCCGTAGCATTAAACAAAAAATTTCCAGCCAGAATAAAGCAAAGAATCGATGCCGATATCAATGCACCCTTATTATATAATATTTTTCCTCGCGAAATAATTATTGGATATAATATTAACAGTATCCCAACTATACGTGGTACATATAGAAACATATCATTAGAATTTGTGCCAAAAAGCACTGTATCTGTAGAGGTAAAAAACAATAGATATAATGGCCACAATTTTCTGTTGTAGTTAATAGTTATTTCATTCATTTTAAATCAATAACCTCCATTAATTTGTTTGCTGAATATTCTGGCGTGTTTTCATGGAACAACTTATACAATTGGGAGGTGTCTATTATATTTCCTGCCAGACTATCTAGAAACTCATTAATTCTTTGTATATTCTCCGTGACTAGTTTCATTTGATCAATTAGAATAGCTCTCGAATATTTTTCTAAATATGAATTAGAAACATCTGAAGTGTCCTCATAAAAATGTATTATTGGTTTTCCTGTTCCTATATAATAAAGTACTTTCGAAGGCAAAAAATCGGAATAGGCATTTCCCACACTTATTAATACATTTGTTTTTTCAATTTTTTTATTGAGCCTCTCTTGTGTAATTAACTTATTTAATTTAATTTTATCATTATTTTTTATTATATTTTTAATATAATCATGCATAGCTTCGCTGGTATATATATCAAATCTTATATCTTTTTTATTTGCTAAATCATCAAATAACTTTATCATATAGTCAGGCTCTCTTAATTTAGGATAGAATGCTCCTGCATAAATAAATGAAACTGTTGTATTTGAATCTTTTGCATATTCTGAATACATATTTAGCACTTTGAAACTTGGAATATCCAAATATGTGGTTTTGGGAACAAAGCATTCATATTCTCTTTTTGAAAAATGATTATAATGTGTTTTCATATGCACAATATGGTCAACATTGTTATATACTTTTATTTCCCACCTCATAGATGTCTTATACCATAAATTTTGAAATATTCCTTTAGGATTCTTGTATCTATTTGATGCTGGATCAATTTCATAAATAATACACCTAGCATTTTTATATTTATGTTTAAAACGCCATAAAGCATCTGCACTTTCTACCGGATTAACAACAGCAATAATAGAATCATAATCATAATTAGAATATAATTTCCCCATATATTTCATAATTTTTTTTGATAAATGAACATTTCCGACTGGCATATGCATAAACTTCACTATCTGTCGATATTTATTCATTAAACCTTGAGTCGCTTCTGTATTCACTATTGTATATATATGTTTTCGTTTATTGCTAAAATTTTTATATCTTTTCTTCTCTACACACAATATATGGCATTCATATCCATTCTGTTCCATACAAGTCTTAATATCATTAACACATAAACCATTTTGAGCGGTACCATCAATGTATTCACCTAATACAAATAATACTTTTTTCATTTTTTCACCGCCTTACTGTAATGAATCATTTCAAATCACCTGTTTTTTCAAATGGCTTATTATATTTCCTTTGTTCTAAAATTTTGGCATCTACTAAGCTTCTATACCAGCAGTGATACATGAAATTAAACACAAATCCTTCTTTCCCATCTAAAAACCCTAATTTAGCAATAAAATAATAAAGAAATAAAAGCTGACTTCTTAAAAACATTGGAAATTTATAATATACTTCAAATTTATTTTTCCTTGTAGAATTAATTGTAGTATCAATTGCGTTCTGTTCATTCTCTATTTCATTATTTAAATCTGCTTCTGCCCTTTTTCCATTTATGAAGTCATAATAATCTTGCATTTCTCTCGTGGCATACCAATTCATTTTATTTATCCAATGTGTCATGTTTTTAAAATCATAATGAATAAACCTTTCTCTACAAGAAATGCTTCTACCTTCTGATAGCATAGTATGTTCATCCATCTTACGATCCTCAATTCGACCGGATCCAGTTTTAAACATCATAAGTTTTCGTTTATTGTGGCATCCATGTTTTATTTTCCTGCCCATAAAATATAACCAGGCTTCCATCGTTACACCATTCACATCATCTTCTCCGTGACGTTTTAAAATTCCATGTAATTCATTACATAGCTCCGGTGTTAACCTCTCATCCGCATCTAACCGAAACGTCCATTTCGTATTTATTTCTGTATTATCAATTGCCCAGTTAAATTGTCTGGCATAATTTTCAAAAGGATGGTAAAACACCTCTGCTCCCATGGATTTTGCTATTCTACAGGTTGCATCTGTGCTACCACTATCCACAACGACTACTCGCTTAGCAAACCCTTTAATAGAATTCAAGCAGTCGCTAATATTTATCTCTTCATTTTTTGTTAAAATAATAAATGTAACATCAGCCACAACACCACCTCCATGAATTTCTATTCTTCTGTTTTTCGAATGGATTCTAATAAATTTAATACCCGGTAATTTTCTTTATATCCAGAAATTTCCATTTCATAAGCTGAATCTCCGAATGCTTTTGTTGCTAATTTTCCAACTTTTCCTGGTACGCTCTCCATTAATTTCACAAACAAATTAGTAAACGGTATCATAATAATTCTATGCCCCTTTACTTCTGCAATCAGCCGAATCATATTTGATGTATTTGTATATTCCGCATTTTGCGGAAAAAACACCCCAGTCTCTTCGTTATCAATCATCAATTTTACAAATTCACATAAATTATCTATATGAAGCATCGAACGCTTATTCTTTACGATTGGAAAAACAGGCAGCATACCTGCCAACTTTGCCAGTGTGAGGTAATTTCCTTTACAACCTTTCCCATAAATCATTGGTGGTCTCAAAACTACAACCTTAAAGAAATCATCTGTAAACTCTCTTACCTTTTGATCTGCCTGCCATTTTGAATCACCATAAAAGTTCAATGGGGTAGGTTGAGTCTTAGAAGTAATCATTTTTTCTTTGCATCCTGAATATACAATTATGGAAGACATAAAAATAAATTGTTTAACTCCCTGCTCCTTTGCCTTTTTTGCCACTTCAATAGCCAAATCAGTATTAACCTTATAATAAAGTTGTTTTTGTTCTTCAGTTACTGAACCGATATCCGCATGAGCAATACCTGCAACGTGATAAACCACATCGTACTGAGAAAAATCACATTCTTTCCAAGCATCTCCCATCATGTCAATAGTATCTACTGTATAGTCTTCTGGTATCTTGTTTAACCAAGCATCAACCGACATTCCAATATAAGAATTCGCTCCAGTAATCAATATCCTCTTTGATTCCTTAAGATTAGCAGTATTCTTTTTATTTTTCTCTGTTAAGGCTACTGCTGATGTGTCCTTCTCATTCTTATGCATTTCTCTTGTGCCACCTTCTAAAACGCCATCTGAGCTTAATACACCGCCAATGGTACCAAGGAGGCATTTTAAGTCCATTACAAATCCCATTTTTTCAACATATTCACCATCAAATTTTGCTTTTACCGGTATTTCCAGCTCGTCACGACCATTAATCTGAGCCCATCCAGTAATACCAGGCTTAACACCGTTTGCTCCATACTTATCACGTTCTGCTACGAGGTCGTATTGGTTCCACAAAGCCGGGCGAGGCCCAACTAACGAGAGACTTCCATTTACGCATTGCCATAGTTGTGGCAGCTCATCTAATGAAGTTTTACGAAGAAACTTCCCTATTTTTGTTATGTATGCATCCGGATTGGGCAGCATATGAGTAGGCATATCCTTTGGCGTATCTGTTCTCATGGTACGGAATTTCCATATTTCGAAAAACTCCTTATCTTTTCCGATGCGTTTCTGCTTGAACAGGATCGGTCCGGGTGAATCCAACTTTATTGCCAATGCTATCATTCCCATTACAGGTGCTAATACCACACTTGCCCCACCAGCTAAGACCACATCAATTGCTCTTTTTACTGGTAAGTATTTCTTTTGTTTTTTTGTTAATTTGTATATCGAATCCATAACAACGTTCTCCTATATTGAAGAAATAGAGATTTTGTTTTAAGATTATCTTCAAAAAATAACGACAATGAGCCCACCACTTCGTTTCCGAGACCAGTGAGCCCAGTCAAACCTCCCATTTTTCTTATATATCACAACCTGTTTTTGCTTAAACACCCCATGGATGATAATAAAATCTTATCATTCATTTAAATTATTAAATCCTACCTTCGTCTCAACATCACTATCCTCTTCCTTGTGGTTTATCACATAACCTGACAAGCTTATAAGATTCTCTGCCAAATCAGCAATCCTCACCGGTTCACCCATATCCAGTATAGATATTTCTCCACCTTTCGCATTAGAACCTGCCTGTAATACCAGCGACACCGCTTCGGGAATTGTCATAAAATAACGAATAACATCAGGATGAGTAATTGTGACAGGTATGCCATGTTTTATCTGTCTTTTAAACAATGGTATCACACTTCCATTACTCCCCAATACATTGCCAAACCTGACCGCAACAAACTCTGTCTCCGAAACATCATTTAAATTCTATATGATATCTCGCATATACGCTTCGAAGCCACAATAATATTGGTTGGGTATCTTAATATGTACCAAATACAATGTTCTAAATTGCCTCAATAGGGTGTCCCAGTTCCCGCTGTACATTATAAACATTATATTTATAAATGTCAAAGATAATTAATCGCTTAGGCTTATACCCATATATCTGCCTGCATAATTCTCCATCAATAAGGCCGCCCCCGAAAGAGACCAAAATTCAAGGAACCTATCTAATTAGTTCGTTAAATATAGAATACGATACTCCAAAATGGCTCCTTAAATCATATCTTACTACAATTATTCAACAAACACAACAGGTATTTTTTTACGCTTTTATATAATCCTTCGCAGTTTTGTTCTTATCAGCTAAACAGATTACTGTCCATCAATCTTCTTATTTGTATGTACATGTAAAAATAGAAGATAAACTATATTTACAAGTAATTATTAATCATGCTGCCTGCAATCGGTTGTATCCAGAATCCCCCCTTTTTTCTAATTAACACTAAATTAATATATTTTTATTCCATTTTCTATCAATAAACAAGTTATCATTACTTCTTCAGACTTTATTCTACTACAATCACTCAATAAACACAACAGTTATTTTTCAGTTTTAGCTTAATCATTTATTCCTACAGCCCAAATCCCCTGAGACACCCACTTACAACCCCCATATACATAAGGCTATTTCAAAGCTATCAAATCACTTTACAACCATATCCATATCCAGTATAATAAAACGAAATGACTTAACAAAGGAGAAACTCCATGAACATAAAGAAAAACCGCCTCTCCGGTATCCTGGTTCATCCCACCTCTTTCCCATCCCCATACGGAATCGGTGATTTAGGAAAAGGAGCATACGAATTTATCGATTTTCTGGAAGCTTCCGGGCAGCACCTGTGGCAGATACTGCCTTTAGGCCCCACCGGTTTCGGTGATTCGCCATACCAGGGATTTTCCGCATTTGCCGGGCAGCCGCTGCTCATCAGCCCGGATCATCTTATGGAACTTGAACTTATTACTGAAGATGATTTAAACAATATGCCGGAATGGGAATCCGGCTATGTGGATTATGGCAAAGTTATCACCTTCAAAAACCAGTTATTCCATACCGCCTATCACACCTTTCGCCATACTCCGGATAAAATGCTGCTGGAGAAATACGATGCCTTTTG
>Ga0153950_1000382_pt1 | contig 19946 bp, 26 predicted proteins | sample TSNJ034MetaG_FD_104737 | JGI IMG/M metagenome (GOLD analysis project Ga0153950, IMG submission 104737) | Attine ant fungus gardens microbial communities from New Jersey, USA - TSNJ034 MetaG | ecosystem: Host-associated > Fungi > Mycelium > Unclassified | place: USA: New Jersey, Wharton State...
ATTGAAGCCCTGCAAGAGGTACAGCAGCACGCGGAGGATTACTTTATCGAGCATTCCAGGCCGGTGATACTGCCGGAGTATCTGAAAATTATTAAATAACGCAAAGGGGTTTACAGATGAAATCAACAGGAATTGTCAGAAAAATCGACAAGCTGGGGCGCATCGTTTTGCCTGCCGAGCTGCGCAAGACGATGAATATTGAGGAGCGTGACCCGCTGGAGATCTTTGTTGACGGTCAATACATTATGCTGACGAAACACGAGCCCTCCTGCCTGTTTTGCGGAGCGCATGAGGACGTTGACGTTTATAAGGATAAAACGTATGCAAGGCTTGTATGCGGGATATCGCTGTCTCGGCAACCGCGTCGTGAGGTAATGCGGATTTGAAAGGATCTTGTTCCTAACTCCGTGGAACTTGGGAAAACATAGAAATACTCCGAATAGCGCCTGAAAGCTACAGGTTACTCGGATTGACATGGACTTTGCATAGCATCCAGACTTCAAAAAGCTGAATAAGGAAGAGGATAGAATAGGGATTTGCCGATAGCCTTTGATACGGTGGAAGAAGCTGTTTAGCTTGAACAGCTCTTCCAGCGATTTTTCGGCCCGCTCCTCGGCCTCACGCATGATTTTTTGCTATTCAATGAGATATGCCTTCGGGTCCAGGTCCATCTTCATATCAATATCAATATTGCCCGTGCCGGGCATAAGTACATTACGGTAACCCATGTTGTCACCTTTCTCAAATAGATAAGGCCACCCATGAGCAGGTGGCCATAGTAAATTATAATATCTTATAGGAACGAAAGTATTTGATACAAAAAAACTTCCGTGCCACTCACGAACTGCAAACTACAATTCGTTGGTGTTACGGAAGTAAAAAATCACTCAGAACCGCGCTGTTATCGCGTTTTTCTGTGTGATTTTTTTGGTTTGGCGGAGAACAAAACCGCCGCATAAATACTACAACACAAAACATCTTACAGAACCGCCTTGTTCAGCGGATTAACCAATAAAATATCATATCTATGAGACAAACGCAAAAGGGATTTGGAGTGTAACGCTTCAAGTCCCTTTTTGTTATGTCAGAAAATGAAATTATGGTTTACCTACCGAATAGGAGAAAATGTATGAATATATATTCTACCGGCAATCAGATCGTTGATGAAATTGGACAAATAAATTTCACTGGAAACATAATCCCTAAAGAATGGTTCGCCACCGTTGTAAAAGCGAACGGCAAACCAAATCTCCGCGCAATAATGTTTTTGGCAGATATCGTGTATTGGTATCGCCCAACTGAAAAACGGGATGAAGCAACAGGCAATCTTGTTTGTTATGCAAAAAAAATGAAAGGCGATATGTTGCAGCGTAGCTATAAGCATCTTATGGAGCAGTTTGGTTGCTCCAAGACGGAAGCTACCACTACCATAGTTGAGCTTGAAAAGCTTGGTGTTATCAAGCGCGAATTTCGTACTGAGGTGCATAACGGCGTATGCTCAAATAACATTATGTACATAGACCTGAATGTTGATGTTCTGAAAAGTCTCACATTTCCGCAGATTGCAGATGAAGTCCGTGGTGATACCCCTATGCATAAAAATCTGGATAGCTCTCCATCTTATGAAATTACACCTCTCCATAAAAATATGGAGAGGGTATCCATAGAAAAAGAGATAGCTCCCCCTGATTTTATGGAGACGAATACAGAGACTATCTCAAAGATTACTACAAAGATTTCTCATAAGAATACTCAATCTATCAATCAGGTCGAGGCACCGAAAAATGTGGATGATGGGTTGAGTGAAGATGAAATAAAAGAAATAGTTGAGGACGATTTCTTAGAGGAAAAGGTAATTCCGTATAGTTACCACGCTAACGAGCGGAAAATGCTTGTAGCTATAAAAATCCTCACAGACTGGTATGAGCTTGCGTCTCGACATTTCAATTCGGATTTTGAGTATGTTGTATACGATATGCTTGTTGGGTGCCTTGCGGACATGGCCTGTGCCGACGGCAATCAGACCTACAAGGGCAGTACCGTCACATACGCCATGGTTATTGACCAGATTAACGCCGTTGTCCATCAAGAAAGCTCGCTCTACAATTTTGCCGAGCAAACGGTTGATGACTACATGAAAGCGGCGGGCAGGGAGGAAATCAGGGACAAGCGCAAATACATGAAGTCGGTTATCTGGAATAGCTTTCTTACCTATCGCGTAAAGTTTGAATCGGATTTTGCTCTCACCCACACCAACGCCTGACAGCGTTCGGGGGGCCGTCCGCAGACGGCGGGGCAGCGCCCCATTCCCGCGATATGTATTGTACCAGTGATACAATACATATCGCAACAGGCGAAAAAAATGTGCTGTCGGGTAGACTGACATTTTTGCAGCCTGTTACGGGGTGCAGGGAACGCCCTGCCGCAATCACTTTTGATACGCAGTGTCAAAAGTGAAATTGCGTTACTTTTGACAAAAGTAACAAAACCGTCCTTGCGAGGAGAGGGATTTTAACGGTAAAAGAGGAGGGAGAAAAGTGGGGAAATCAGTGTCGGTAATGCTTGGTCGTGGCTCTCTCGCACACAACAATCGGGCGTTCAGCACGGAGAATGTTGCCCCTGCACTTACGCCCAATAATGTCATATTCACACAACAAAAGTTACGGGACGCTTATCATGAGATTTTCGGTGAAGCTCTGGAACAATACAACAAGAAGCAAAAACGGAATGACCGCAAAATCCCCGATTATTATGAGCACATCCGTCAGAGTAAAAACGGCGAAAAGCTATATCATGAATTGGTCGTACAGGTTGGAAATCGTTATGATACGGGTATCGGTTCTGCTGACGTGGAGACGGCGCGGGAAATCTTGTCGCAATACTATCACGATTTTATCACGCGCAATCCCAATATGCGGGTGTTCAATGCCGTCCTGCACATGGACGAGCCGGACGGTACGCCTCATTTGCATATCGACTTCATTCCGATTGCCACAGGGCAGAATCGGGGGTTGGAAGTCAAGAACTCCATGCGTCAGGCATTGCAGCAGCAAGGCTTTGATTTTCAACCTACCCCTATTCTGCCAGAGGGTGTCGTGTCAGCCACTTTTGGCAAAAAGCAGCCGCAGATCGGCGGCGGGCGCTGGTTGGATGCGGAAAGGGCTGCGCTTGGCAACTCGCTTAAACAGCGCGGCGTTTCTTGGGACAAGCAGGGTACTCACCGTGAGCATTTGAGCGTTAGCGAGTATAAGGCTTGCGCCGAGATTGTAGAGAAGAAAATCCGCGATATGCCACCGACGGAGCTTGAACCGCGTGAGCCGAATCGCGCCATGCGGCTTGCGGGGGTGAAATCTGATGAAGTAATTGCCTCTCGTCTCGCCATTGAAGCTTTGCAACAGGAGAACACAGCCCTGCGGGCACAAGCGGAGATTAACCGTGCCACCAAGCAAGCGGCAGACCGCGAGAAAGAGGGCTTTGATGCCCGTATACAGCGGGCGTATAAAAACGTGGCAGATAGGGAGAAAAAAGCTGATGCTGTTAAAATTCAATACTCGCAGGGCATTGCGGAGAATTATCAAGCGTTGGAGCGCAAATACGTCATGCTTTCCCAGTCCTCCACACAATTGAAACGCCGCTGCGATACGGCGGAGCAAAGTTATCACAAATTGGAGACAGTCATCCCCGAACAGGTGAAAACCGCCGTGGATGAAGTTGCGCGCCCCCTGCGGGAAGAAAACAGTCGGCTGCATTCGGAGCTAGAGTGTTGGCGAGAAAAGGCGGCAGGATTGCAAGACCGTGTGCGTAGCCTGTGTGAGACGATTCATGATATAGTCCGCGCCGTGTTTACGCTAAAATTTGGTTATAAAGATAAAAGTCAAAATCCGTACAAAAGCGAGCTAACTAGCCATGCTTCGCATTTGATTGATGCTCTGGAACGCCAGTCCCGTGCGGTTCTGGTAGATGTGGGGGAAACCGAGCTTGCCAATGGCATTGACGGTATGGGGGTGTCTGCCTTGCTGGATAAGGATATACACGCTCATATGCCACGAGAGAAATCGGGGAGGGTGATTGGAGAATAGCATATCTTCACAGTGGTTATCTAATTACTAAATTTCTTGTCGGATCGGCTTTCATGGCTTCTGTGTACATATGTGCAGCATCTCGCGGATTAAGTCCAAACATAAAAAAGAAATGAATTAACAATGCAAAAAAATTATAGCCATTATCGCTTTTTGTTGACTTTCTAAAATAATGCGGTGCTATTTGTAGAGCATTTTTGCAACAATAGGGAATGTCATGCATTCTCACATATTTTGCATAAGGCTCACTATCAAAATACAAAATACTGTCTTCAGATTCTTCGAGAGATAATTGATAAAGAAACGCAAATAAGTCAACATTTTCAGTTTGAAGAAATTGAAAATACTGTTGTACAATGTATTGAAAGCTCTGACATGCACTATACCCATCTAAAAGCAGAAAATCATCGACGGCATGATGACCTGAAATACGTCTTAATCTATCTATTGCATTATCACGTTCATCGTCCTCAAGCCGTTTAATCGGCATGTGCATTTTAATTGAATAATCAGAAAACAATTCAAAATTTATCCCTATCTGAAATTGCCCAATTTCTTTACTGTTTCTAAAAACGATTGAATCATTGCTGAAAATGTAATTGTGAAATTGGTTCGGGGAAATATTGATAAATTTTTCAGCTAATTCATCCAGCGTTATTGGTGTTTTCTGATGCAATAACTTGTTTGTATTCATAATATATACATTACACAAAACTACTTGTGAACTGTCCCTGTCATCCATAGGGTAATATAAATCACGTTTGCAAAAATCTTTTATCTTGCTATCAAAATCTTTAGCTTTTTGATAGAGAATGTCAATTTCGGTTCTTTGTGATTTGACTGGTTCGGAGCTGCTTCCGTTTCTAACATATATTGTACCATCGGCAACGTATGGAGGGTTATTGCCCTCAAAAATGTAAACTGCAAGAACTCCAAAAGAAGAATTTTTTGATTTGAGAAAACGAGCATCAAAACGTGGCAGAGGAGATACATGTTCACGCAACAATTGCGATATAATTTGACTATAGTCTGTTCGCGAGGATTTTTCTAGCTTGTCTAGCTCGTTCGTCTTTTCATCTACACCAACAAATAACCATCCACCCGCCGAATTTGCAAATGAGGTTATGATTTTAGGTATTTTTTTCTTCACACTGTCGGACATAGAGCTTTTATATTCAACTTGATATCCCTCCTGAATCTCCTTTGATATTAATTGCATTAAATGACGATGTTGAAGACGCGATATATCTATGAAATTACCGCTTTTATCAGTAAATGGAGAATAGAAAGAAGACATAAAATCACCTGACCTTTTTTGTGCTCAAAATACTGCGACTTATGGGAATAATCCATTATAACATATTTATGTACAGGAGAGTAGTCAAAAACTCCTCACCGTGAGTATATCATAAGAGCCGCCCCGACGGGCGGCTCTTTCGCGTTCTAAGGCGGCTTGCAGCCGCTTTCTATTTTTATGGTTTCGGTTGCTCTCGCAGTAGGGGCAGCCGCCGTTATTGCAGCAGGAGCGCGACACGCTTTTTGCGCCCTTGTACGGCTTGCGCCACTCTTTACCGTTGACAATTGCCTTATCAAGCATCTTGTGCGGCCTCCTTTTTCTGGGCGAAGAAATCTACATCGTCCCACGATTTCCATGCAACGCAGGATTTCCCCTCCAAGACCATACCACCGTAGCCCATGTTGCCCCAGAAGTTACCTGTCTCGGTAGAATAACCGCCGATAGACCAGCTATAGCCACGCTCATCATCCCCGAACACGACAAAGCACCATGTACCGTCAGGGGGAAGCCCAATCTCGGAAACCAAATTCCAATCGGTAACACCAAGCAAAAACTCCATATGTGTCCTCTCCAAAAATCTGACATGTTTCCAGTTAACATCCAATGAATACTTAATCAGGCATATAAAATCGCTTTAATAGTCGTTAAGGGGCATTTTTATTATTTTACCATGTACTTTTTAATAAGTTCTTGACGGATATCCTCGTTAGTGATTTCGCCCTCTTTCTGCCTTTCCACCAACTCTAAAAAATCCTCTGACGGCTTTATTCCATCGAGTTGTACAATGCCAATAGCAAAATCCCATGCCTGTTCATTGGTCATATTTCACGCCACCCTCTCATTGCAAAAAGCGCCAGTATATCATCTGCCTCTTGTCTTTATTTTACCGCAAAATTTGAGCATTTACAATATGAAAAGCTCAATAGTCTGCATCATCTTCTGGGATTACCAGATGGTCTATGTAGTCCATGACTTCTTCGTAGGTTGGTTTGCGCCCCCACTGCTTTTCAAGCATATTAGAGAGGTTCAAAACCGATTGAGGATTGGATTTCGTATCATTGCGCATGATTATGTTGATGTCGGTATCAGCTTTTTTTGAAGCAGAATGATTTTCCGGTTCTTCTTTGGGTGCTACCAATGATTTTCGGATGGATATAATATCGCTGACAAAACAAAGTAACGCAAAAGCTCCAAGAATAATTGCTGCAAGTCCCTCTGTCAAAGGTGTGGCTGCAATCACTTCATCAAGCTTGAACGCCAAAAACAATGCCAACGCACCCGTCCCAACAATCGCTATAAGATAGTTCCTTGTAAGATTCAAGACAATGCCAAACAAGGATGCGAGCAGATAAGCGGCAGAAGCCATCATAATTCCAGCGGTTACAGAATTTACTGTAAAAGCGCCTCGCTTTATATCATAATATTGGAGGTATGCGAATACTCCGATAAATAATATGATTTTCAGTATTTTTGTCCCTGATTTATCCATGTTCCCTCTCCGTTTCGTCGTTTTGAGTGCAGCACTATGAGTTCCCTTATTGATATTCAAGCCCAGTGACTAAGTGTGGTCGCCCCTGCTGATATTCAACGACAAAAGCAAGCCCTGCGATTTCCTCGTCGCTTTTCGCAAACCGTAATAAGTCCAGAAGCGCGTCGTCGTCCATGTCGTGAGAAAAACCGTGCGGCGAACACAGCATAGTCAGCGCGTAAGAAAGCGTTATACAAAATTGCTCAGCGTCTTTTTCATGTTGCGAGAGCAATTCCTCTTTGGAAATACTGAGGAAAAATTCGTTCGCCTCATTATCAACGTCTACCCTCGGAACGGCTTTCAGATTGAATTGCATTGTAGTTCCTCCCGTGTTATAAGTTTGCATTATCGACTATAGCAAAACCCATTGTTATGTAGATTCTGGCATTTCGTGCTTTTCCTGATTTTCACCAGTGCTTAAATAGATTTCCTCTATTTCGCTCCCAATTCCAGCTATAATAGTGTAGGACTGCCGGATAGCTGCACAAGAATTCTGCATAAGCTCCATAGTGTCAGCCAGTCTGGCATTAATATGGGATAGTCTTTCTTCAATTGTCAGGTTAGATGTATTTTTCATTCTGCACCGCCTATATTTTTAATGCGGATTTCGCGTTATTTTATTATACTGCGATATTCGCATTATATCAAGCCCTATTTGCTTTATCTTAATGATAAGGAAAATATGATAGGGCTGGTTCTTATGAAACCTCGTAAAGACCCTCCGGGCAATAAAAATATTATCGGTGCCAAAGTGGTTGCTATCCGCAAAAAGCGCGGTATAAAGCAGAAAGATTTTTTGGCTCAACTACAGGTGCTGGGCATGGATATCAGCGCAACAAGTCTGTCACGCCTTGAAGGGCAATACAGGCTTGTGCAGGATTATGAAGTCGTAATAATTGCAAAGGCTTTGGACATTGATGTGAAAGAGCTATTGGAATAATCGTTCAAAAATACGAAATGAGCTTCTCGCTTGGGAAGCTCATTTTTATTCTTTTACCGTTTGTGGGTTCAAGTGGGCAGTGTTTTGTTTTAAACTGAAAAAAATAAAAAATATTTTTTCATCATGAAGCAAAATAACGCTTAATCTCTTAAAAGCTTATATATCAAGGCTTTTCTCTTTATTCACGTACCTATTTCGCATCAAGAAAACACTTGACAACCACTCGACAAACACTTGACAACATATGTACAATTTGCTATAATATAAGACTTTTTACCTTGACAAATTTGTAATATGTGCTAAAATATGCAACATAACAACCCATTGATGACAAGCTGGACTGTACCTTGACAACTTAATACACTCCAAATTCAATTTTGCTGTTTGGGAAAGGACAGCGCAATGCAGAGCAATAAACCGCTATCGTCAAATGAGACAATTCCATTATTCATGTCGGTAAAGCAGGCAAGCCGTGTCTGTGGCATTGGAGAACGGAAGCTGCGCAAGTTAATTTCACAAAATGAAATTGAGCATATATCTAACGGCAATAGACGACTTCTGACAGAGGAAGCCATTTACGATTGGTACAACAGGACAAAAACCCCTATCAAGCAGTCTAAAGCAAAAGACTAATAGGAGGTTATGATTTATATGAATACCGCAACAGTTGAGACCATTGCTAAACAGCCATTACAAGCTGTTAAAAGCAGTGTTTATCAGAATAAGCGTGTTATCTACACGGTCGAAAGTATCTTCACAAACAAGGTTGAGCTTACCGAGGCGCTTTACCGTATCGCACTTACAAAAATCAAGCCAGCATAAAGCAGCATATCTTTATTTATCGCCGCGTTTCGTGTTATAATGATACGCGAACAAGGCATCGTTGTGTAAAGCTGTTTTGTGGTCAGGAGGACACATGATTTCACAAAACGATTGCAATGTCGGAATTTATTGCCGACTCTCGCGCGACGATAGCAACGGAAATCACGAAAGCATGAGCATTGCCAATCAACGAGATTTTCTCGTTGATTATGTAAAAAAGGAGGGGTTACAACTTCGAGGAACTTATATCGATGATGGGATTTCTGGGACGACCTTTGATAGACCCGACTTCAAGCGAATGCTCGCCGACGCGGAGCATGGGAAGATTAATTGCATAGTTACAAAAGATTTAAGTAGGCTCGGCAGAAACTATGTCCAAAGCGGGTACTACACAGAAGAATATTTCGTTGAACGCGGTATTCGCTTCATTGCCGTCAACGACAATGTGGACACTGGGCAGAATACCAATGACATCATGGCATTTCACCATGTCGTCAATGAATTCTATCCCAAGCAAGTTTCCCAAAAAGTCCGTCAAGTCAAGCGGCAGGAAGCAGAGCAGGGTAAGTTCATGGGAAGTCAATCACCTTACGGCTACATCAAGTCGCCAGAGGACAAGCATAAGCTGATTGTGGATGAAGCCGCCGCCGTGACAGTTCTCAGGGTTTTCAGGGAGTTTTACAGCGGTGTCAGTGGTCGGGAGATCGCCCATCGTCTTACGCAGGAGGGTGTCGATTCCCCGCAGTTCTTTAGCTATAACTACCGCAATGGGCAAAAGCCGCGAACCAATTCGACAAACCATTGGTCAAGCAGTACAATATGCCAGATGCTCGATAATCCCGTCTACGTCGGCGATATGGCACAGCAGAAACGGCAGAATTTTTCCCACAAATCCAAGAGGCGAATGACGGTTGACCGTGCCGACTGGATTGTTGTGCGAGATACCCATGAACCGATTATCGACCGTGAATTGTGGGAGGAAGTACGTGAGCGACGCACGACCACCAAAAAGCGTGTTCGCAAGACAAAAGGGAACGGCAGCGGCGATTTCGCATTATTATCCGGTTGCCTATTTTGCGCCGATTGTGGTGCGCGGCTTGCGTATCAGTCCAGTCCCAAAAGCGGCGCATACCGCTGTTCCCGTTACAACAATGCGGGCGCGTCAGTGTGCTCGACCCACTACATACTTGAGGAAACGCTTGCCGACCTTGTGCTAAGAGACCTGCGGCAGTATGCCAAGCTCGCAGTCGAGGACAGGCAGCGGCTTGAAAAGGAACTTTTGCATACCCTTGTCCGTGAGCAGAACATCGAGCTTCGACAGCTTGAAGAACAGGAGCGTTCTATCGAGCGTCGGCAGACGGAGATTAACCGCACTGTAAAAAGCTTATACGAGGACAAATGCAAAGGCACGCTCACAGAGACGCTATTTCAGTCATTAGCAAGCGATTACACGCGGGAGCAATCTGACCTGTCCAAACAGCTAGAAGCCGTCTGCGAGCTGTTAACGGCGCAACAGGACGCGCAGGACAAGACAGGACAGTTTTTAGAACGTGTGCAAGGCTGCTTTGAGATTGAGACGCTTACTCGCGAGGTCGTGATGGCTCTGGTTGACCGCATCACTGTCGGGGAAGCGCATAGCAAAAACGGACAGCGGACACAGCCCATCCAGATACAGTACAAGTTCATCGGAAATGTCCCAATAAACGCCAAAGAGGACATTGCCTAATCTCTTAGACAATGCCCTCAACGGCGAATCCGCAGATTCAGTTTTGTAAATGCTCATATTGCAGATGAGTATTTACGTCATGGCGGAGAAGATGGGATTTGAACCCATGCACCGGTCACCCGGTCTACTCCCTTAGCAGGGGAGCCCCTTATAGCCACTTGGGTACTTCTCCATTTAAGTTGCTTGAAATCTCCCGCCGCGCAAGCTACTGTTATGGCGGAGAGAGAGGGATTTGAACCCCCGATACCTTGCGGTATGCTGGTTTTCAAGACCAGTGCAATCGACCAGACTCTGCCATCTCTCCATGCCAAATTATTATATCAAAAAGCAACTCCAAAATCAATACCAAATACTCAGGTAACCACGCTCTACGCATGAAAGAGGTTTTCAAGCGAAAGCTAAGGGGATCGAATTTTGAACCCTTGTTAGACCTCCAGTAACTGGCTGAAATATTTCAGCGGCTTGCAGCAGATTATGAAGCGCTTCTTTTTCAAGCATATTCTTCCGTCCGACATCAATCAACTTGAGCAGATTTAACGCCAGCTTTCTCAAGATATTCAAGTTATAGGCCACATGCTTGTTTAACGTATGGTTGGCGTCTTCTCTGAAAGTAACATCCAAATGCCAGTAATCGCTCTCCACCATCCAATGTCCACGAATTGCTCTTGCAACCTCTTTCGCGTCAGACGCCAGACTGCTGATGAAATAACGTGTTTGCGTTGTCACTTGGCTGTTTTTTGTTATGGTATTACGCGTCATGGCAATGGACTTTAACCCCGCCCAGTCTTTCTTTTGCGACAGCCACCCAATATTGTCCGTCTGCCAATACTCACACCGTTCCATGCCGCCGCGCGCTTTCTCAAGCGTCTTGTGATACTCACAACCACGTAAAAACTCTGAATCCTCAAAATACAGCCTTACGTCGTCATGCAATGAGCCTTGGTTGCCTTTCAGTGCAAGCACATAATCCGCCCGTTTCTGACGGATCTTCTTAACGATCTCATGCTGTGTCCCCATCGCGTCGGTTGTAATAATATGGCCCTTGATGTTCATACTGTCCAACAAAGCGGGAATGGCTGTGATCTCGTTGGACTTGTTATCTACACGTTCCCGACCCAAACAAGAACCGTTTTCATCCACCGCACTGACAATGGGGTTGGCTTTTTGCTCATCATGCCCATTGCCGCATTGGGTTTTCCCGTCTATCGCCAGAATCTTGCGCATCCTCTTACCTTCGCCGATGTTCATCAATTCGTTAAAATGAATGCGAGGGTATCCCATATTCCTTTCCACTCTACTCAGCCCTTTCAAGCTGAGTATACCATATCGCACTCTCCTTGTTGTTTATAATTTGTTCATTCATGCGTTTGGCGTGCTCAAGTAACTCTTGGCACGATTCAAGACCAGTTCCTTAAACCGCTCGGACACCTCTTCAAGACTTACAATGCTATCTATTATAGCATGCCTGCACAGGCAAGTCAATGCTGTTTCATGAATTTCCCACGCCAAACGCATGAGAGAGCAATGCGAACAAGCCCAAGGGAGAAGAATATTATTAAAGAGCCATCAACTGCTCTAGGAATTTAGCGGCATTGGCACAGATCAAGTAGCGCTTGTGCTTGAGGCTTCTTTTCTTGCCAATATCAAAGACTTTGAGTATGCTCATAGCAAATTTTCTCATGATATTCATGTTTTGAGCGGATGTCTTGTCCAAGGTTTGATTATGATCTTCTCTAAAGGTAACGTCTAATTGCCAATGCATGATTCTATAACTCAATGCTGATGGACGGATTTTTCAAAAAGACTGATATTAGGAGATAAACTGCTAATGTAATATCTGGTTTCAGCCGTTATGTTTTCTCCTTTTTTAATCGTGGTCTTGGTCATGCCTATGGTTTTCAAGCCTTTCCAATTGGATCTACCGTCCAGCCATGCGATGTCATCTGTTTGATAATATTCCCTCATCTCAATTTGGCTGCGTGCTTTCTCCACGGTTTTGGAGTATCTGCCTGCCTTTTCAATTTGCAGCAAGAAATCTTCATCTTTAAAATAGTCGGTTACATCTTTGTGCAGATTGCCTTGATTACCTTTTAGAGCAAGCACATAATCCGCTGATTTTGATACAATCTTCTTCGCAATCTCTGTCCTTTGCCTTTGCACTGGCGTTTCCGAGCATGGGCTTCCCATCAATATTAATGATTTTTTTCAGCTTTTCGCCCTCATTGCCTTTTATGATCTCATTCCATTCCAAAACGATGCCCTGCATATATTTCGGCTCTATCGCTGCCATCACTCTTCGAATCGTATTGTGAGAGGGCATTCCATTGGCTAATTCTAAAATATTGGCGCAAAACCCCCTCATTTGCATGTGCGAAATCCTCTATTTCTTCCCATTCATCCGCATTGGCCAGTATTGCAAACAAAACATTCATAACGATATCCACCAGTTTATGCTTTACTTTCCACCATTGTCTTGTATCGTTTATCCGCTCTGTTTTTTTTATTACCCTCTCCATCCCGCACCATCCTTATCAGCATCTGCTATTTAGGTGCATTTCTTTTGCCTTTTTCACGCGTTTGGCGTGAGGGCTGGCACTACATGGGTCAGCCGGGGCGAGTATATGGCACATCTTGCAATTGACCTTTCATTCCTGTATACTGAAAACCAGAGGAGAATTTGGAAATACAACATTCTAAAATAACGCGGAGGGTACATGGTATGCATAAAAGCTTGCAAGCAGTAATTGAAAAGCGAATCGAGCGAACGGTTAAGGCACTTTGCGCCAACCATTACGATGCGCATTACCTCTCGGGGATTCCGCAGCTTCACGAAAAGCTGGCGGAGTATGTAAGCGCCGGGTCCACCTGCACCGTGGGCGGTTCGATGACGCTGTTTGAAACAGGTGTAATTGATTATTTAAAGGGTTGCGGGTGCACCTATTACGATCGTTATGCCGAAGGTGCGGATATCAATGATATCTACCGCAAGGCGTTTTCCTGCGATGTCTACTTCGCCAGCGCCAATGCAGTTACTGAAGATGGGTATTTATTCAATGTGGACGGCAGGGGAAACAGGGTTGCCGCTATGGTTTATGGGCCCCAAAAGGTTGTGGTGGTTGCGGGCTACAACAAGATCGTAAAGGATTTGGATGCCGCTCGCGCACGTATACGTGAGATAGCTGCGCCGGCCAATTGTGTACGGTTGAATCTGGGCAATCCCTGTGCGAAAACAGGATATTGCATGGACTGCAAAAGCGATACCTACATTTGCGGCAACGAGCTTGTGCTCAAGCTGCAAACGCAGAAAGACCGTATCACCGTGCTGATTCTCCCGGATTCCTATGGTTTTTAGCCTATGATAATCCCGGTTACGACAGTAAGGCTGCACACCCCTTGGGTGCAGTCGCTAAAAGAAAAACGCATGGTGGTGAAAAGTCTGCTTTCCAAGCTGCGGACCAAATTCAATATCGCGGCTGCAGAGGTTGACGAGCAGGACACCCACAAAATTGTTGTCATTGCGGTTGTCGCCATCGCGGCGGATATGGCGCAGGCGGACAGCGTAATGGATCACGTTCTGAACTACATCGAAGGGCACTGCGACGCTGAGGTTATCAGGGTGGAACGGGAGATCAGATAGCAAAAGCGACAAGTGCAATTCCCGCTGCGATTTTCCGAATTTCAGCACATATTTTGCCGTGCCGACGCACACAATAGTTGAAAGACAATCAGCGCGGAGGTATATTGGATGGCAAAGGCAGGCATGCGCAGACCGGACCCCAAAGAGCCCCACGGAACCGAAAGCAACAAGAAACAGCATTTCTCCAAAAACGATGTCCGGCCGGTCCCGGAATTGCAAGGCAAGGCCAAGCACGGCAAGGATAAGGCAAACCCGGTTCGGTAGGAAAAGCGCCGCGTGTATTTTTCACGCGGCGTTCAGTTTTTTATGGATATTATTCATCAGTCATCGGTTCGAACAGCTCCTGGATGGTGTGAGCCCTGCGCAGGATGTTAATGGCGGTGTAGCGGCAGCTGCGCATGCCCGCGGCGGCAGCCGGATCGCCCGCTACCACGATGTTGGGAAGGGGCTGTGGTGTATCCACCAGCTCAATGGTATAGCGGCCGGGGTTGTCCGGGTCCTTGTGGTAAGAGGCGATCTGCGCCACATGGGTGATCCCCGAGGTGGGCGCGCCCACATACACCGCCAGATAGCGCATGCACTGCAGCTTTTCCTCCACGATGCGCACATTGCGCCATCTGCGCTTTATAAAGAACGCTTCCCGGTAGAGATCGTTGTCCCTGGCGGGTACGATCACCGTATCCAGCTCGGTTACGTCGGTTATGCCCTGATAGCGGTTGTGCTCCAGCTCGGCCAGTGGAATCATGCGGATGTCCATGTCAAATTTTTCTCTGATCACCTCCATGGAATCGTCGATAAACCCGCCCACAGCTTCCTCAATCATCTGGTTGCGGGAAACCTTTTGACCAGTTTTTTCAGCGAAAAAGAGCGCCAGCTTATCCACCATCTCCATCTGCTCGCTGTTCATCGAAACCGAGAAAGTTTTTCGCGTGTTGCTGGGGGGGTCAAGCAGTCTTCTCACTCTGCTTTTCACAGTATGCTTCCTTTCTATGTTTTTTTAGTATAGTTTTATTATAGAAGAACATGTCTGTAGTGTCAACGAAATATATGCAAAATATGCAAAAAAAAGTAAAGCGGCCAGGCTATTTATCCTGGATGCTTTATCGCAATGCTTTTTAAAAAGAATATTCAACAGGTGAAAAGGGCTATAAATGCCGCAGAATATACAGCGCCCAAACATGCGCGGGGTAGAAGACATAGAAAAAGTATTTGGCGAATGCCCTGTTGGAGCCCCTTTTTCCGTTGTACAAAAGGATGGGTATTACGGCGAACACCATCAGGATCTGAGGAAACAGGTCAAACGGCAGTATCCACAGGATAACGGGACAGGACGCCGCATAAACAGCGCACATCAACAGGCGGTTCCTGTGGAAATAGAAGAAGATCAACGCCAGAACCGGACAGAGCAAGAGGCCCTCGCAGAAAAAAGAAGCCGCAAGCAAGGCCAGCAGGATCACTGCGGCCTCCGCGCGGTCCACGCCCGTTCTCAGGCGCTCACAGTAATATAAAATCGCGGCGCTCACCGCCAGCGACAGAAAGATACCGTTGGTGAGCTTTGTTTTAAATACAAGCATCAGCACACGATTTCCGGCAAACATGACCAGCCCCGCGCACAGTATGCGTTTGATGTAGCGCACCCTGTCCGAGGTGTGGAGCATCCCCTGGGTCATCAAATAGGTGAATGTAGGCGCGACAAGCCTTCCCAGCCAGGTAAACCATTCCGGCATGCCGGGCAGGAAGAAATACAGGTGATCCAGCAACATCAGGGCAGCCATCAGCACCTTGAGCCAGAACGCGTTTGCAATACCCTTTTGCAACATTCTCAAGAACCCCCTGTTCCGCATCAAAGCATAGCACATGAATTGCCGGCTGTCCAGCGGTTTTGTATGAATCCGGCGGGATCAACCAATACTTTCTAATATACTTTTTTTGTTGACAGAAATCGTTTGTCTGCTTTACAATAAGAAAAGAACGATCATCTAGGAGGCAATGGAAAATGACAGATTACACGGCTCCCCTGAATCGGCTGATGGGCGAGCTCGGTGCGAACATCAAAACCGGGCTGTCATTACAGGAGGCTGCAAACCGGCTGGAAAGAGACGGGGAGAACATACTCACAGGGAAAAAGCACCTTAATGTCTTTCAGAAGTTCCTGTTGCAGCTTAAGGACGTTATGGTGGTCATCCTGATCATCGCCGCGGCGATTTCGTTTATCTTGGCGCTGTTGGACCCGGAGAACGGCGAGTATATTGATTCGATTGTGATCTTGGCTATTGTGATCCTAAATGCGGTGCTGGGCGTTGTACAGGAGAACAAGGCGGAAAAGTCGCTGGATGCCCTTCAGAGCATGTCCGCACCGACGGCGAAAGTACTGCGGGACGGTGTGGTGAGCCATATCCCCTCGGCAAAGCTGGTGCGTGGGGACATCGTGCTGCTGGAGGCCGGGGACTTCGTTCCCGCTGATTTGCGCCTGATGGAGTCCGCCAGTCTAAAATGTGAGGAATCGGCCCTTACGGGCGAAAGCGTGCCCGTGGATAAGGATGCGTCCGCCAAGGTTGGGCAGGGCGCAGCTCTCGGGGACCGGCTGAATATGGCCTATTCGGGATGCGCGGTCAGCTATGGCCGGGCGGTGGGCATCGTGGCCGCTACCGGTATGAACACCGAGATGGGCAAAATTGCCAATCTGCTCAACCAGGAGGAGGACAACGCCACCCCCCTTCAGAAGCGGCTGGCACAGCTGGGCAAGTACCTGGGAATTCTGGCTATCGTGATCTGCGCCGTGATTTTTGTGGTGGGTCTGCTGCAGGGCATGAAGCTCATGGATATTTTTATGACCTCGGTTTCGCTGGCTGTGGCGGCAATCCCCGAGGGCATGACCGCTGTGGTCACAGTCGTGCTGGCTTTGGGTGTGCAGCGCATGGTCGGCAGGAACGCGATTATACGCCGCCTGCCCGCCGTGGAGACGCTGGGCAGCGCGTCGGTGATCTGTTCGGACAAAACCGGCACGCTCACCCAGAACCGCATGACGGTGCAGCAGGTGTGGGCGGTAGGCAAAAATATGGAGGCCATGAGCGACAAGCTGAGCCCCCAGGCACTGCAGGTCGTCCGCATGGGCATATTGTGCAACGACGGGCGCATAGAAACGAATCAGGATGGAGAGCGGCACCATATCGGCGATCCCACCGAGACTGCGATTGTAGCCGCGGCCGCGCGCAATGGAATCGACAAGGCGAAGCTGGACGAACAGTTCCGGCGCCTGGCGGAAGTTCCCTTTGACTCCGATCGCAAGCGCATGACCACCGTCAACCAGGTGGGGAATAAAATATTGGCCGTGGTCAAGGGCGGCTATGATGTGATTTTGCCGCTGTGCAAGAACGCGGACGAGGACCGCGCGCAGATGATCAACGAGGAAATGGGCAACTCGGCGCTGCGGGTTCTTGCCGTTGCCTGCCGCGAGCTGCCTGCCGTTCCTGAAAACCCGACCCCGGAGGAGCTGGAGCGGGAGCGGGAGCTTACCTTTATCGGATTGATTGGCATGATCGATCCGCCGAGGGAGGAATCCCGCGAGGCCATTGAAATCTGCAGGGAGGCGGGCATCAAGCCGATTATGATCACCGGGGACCATGTGGTGACCGCCACCGCCGTCGCCAGGACGCTGGGCATCCTGAGCGGCCAGGACCGCGCCCTGAGCGGCGGCGAGCTTCAGCGGATGACTCAGCAGCAGCTCGAAAAGAATGTGGACCGCTACGCGGTGTACGCTAGGGTCAGCCCCGAAGACAAAATCCGTATCGTCAAGGCGTGGCAGTCAAGGGGCGCCGTTGTTTCGATGACCGGGGACGGCGTGAACGACGCGCCGGCGCTCAAAGCCGCCGACATCGGCTGCGCCATGGGCATCACCGGAACCGATGTCGCCAAGAGCGCGGCCGATATGGTGTTGACCGACGACAACTTCTCAACCATCGTAGAGGCGGTCCGGCAGGGCAGGGGTATCTACGATAACATCAAGAAGAGCATACAGTTCCTGCTTGGCTCAAACCTGGGCGAGGTGCTCACGGTGTTCTTTGCGATGATCTTTGGATGGGGCGCGCCGCTGCTCGCGATCCATCTGCTGATGATCAACGTGGTGACAGATGCGCTTCCGGCGCTGGCACTCGGCATGGAGCCCATCGACAAAAACATCATGAAGCGAGAGCCGATCCCCCAGGATCAAGGAATTTTTTCGGGCGGGCTTGGCTGGGTGATTGGCCTACAGGGTGTGATGATCAGCGCGTTGACGCTGATTGGATATTACATCGGCAGCTTCCGCGCGCTGTCCCCTGATTTCCCGGCTAATCACAACATCGGCATGACAATGGCGTTTTTGGTGCTGTCCCTTTCGCAGCTCACCCAGGCCTTTAACTGCCGCAGCCGCCGCTCGCTGCTGGAGATCGGGTTCCTGACCAACAAATCCATGGTGCAGGCGGTACTCGTTTCACTGGCGATTATTCTGCTGATCGCCCTAGTGCCCCCGCTGGCCGCTATCTTCAAGCTGTCCGAGATCTCCATGATGCACTGGCTGCTGGCCTTTTGTCTGGCGCTGGCCCCTCTGGTGATCACTGAAATTGCCAAGGCGTTGGTGGTGTTGCGCTCCAAGCTTGTATAGTACGGTTAAAAACGGTACAAAGCAAAAATCTCCCCGGCAGCTGCCGGGGAGATTTTATTGGTGGCTCGTTGAGCCACAGGCTTGGGAACAAGGATTATTTCATGTTGTTCTCGTAAGCCTGGATCATCTTCTTGACCATTTGGCCACCGACAGAACCGGCCTGCTTGGAGGTCAGGTCGCCATTGTAACCCTGCTTCAGGTTCACGCCGACTTCGTTGGCAGCCTCCATCTTGAACTTATTCAGAGCTTCCTTAGCGTCCGGTACAAGAGCTTTGTTGCTAGCCATAATTCATACACTCCTTAAAACTTAGTAAAAAAATTTTTGCGTTTGCATTATCTAGTATAAACACGGGGGTTTATTATATGACTGGTAATATCTGTTTCGCCTTTTGATTATATATATACTCTGTGGAATCTTTGCGAGTTTCCGCACAGGATAAACACACAGGCCACGGCCATCAGCGAAAAATTGTCGATGGGGGTGTTCAGCCGCACGGGAAATTCCTGTGGTTCCGGCGCGGAGCCGTCGAAGCAGGTGACCGATCGTTGTAAATTGATAACGGCGCTGTCCGTGTCGATGCTGGACAGCGTGATGGTGTCTCTGGGTGACAGCCCGCATGTGATAGCGGGCAGCCTGGTGCCGGAAACGAATTGCATCAAGGCATCGTCCTGGCTGTCCACAACCGCCACGCATCCCGTGGAAGACAAAATTTTCGCGGGAATTTTTACAGTATTTCGGAACAGGATAATCGTGTTTTCTGCAGCCACACTCTCAAAGGCGGCCGCGTCGCAAACGATCAATTCCGGAGGAGTTGCCGGGGTGAAGAGGCTCTGATTCTGAACGATCAATGTGGAATAATTTTCACACAACACCCTGCGGGTGTCCTCCCAAAAGGCTTTTTCCTCCCGCTGCGCCGCAATTAACACACAAGTCAATACCATACCCCGCAGTCCAGAGCATGAAAGCTCACAAATATTTAACCGGTCGTTTTCTAGCGTGTCAAATTTTTATTGGATTATACAAAAATCTGCATTCCAAGCGCGGTATGCTAGAAATTTACATCCCGCGCAATTGCAGATGTTGAATAATGGCATATACTGCGATATAATACAAGTGAAATACCTGTGTAGTTTTTTATTACAAGGCATTCCTATTATTGTCTGTATAATGGGGTTAAAACCCTCGCCTTCCAGGCGAAGCCTTTAGGTTAACCTCCTGGGCAATTGTGAACCTTAAAGAGAAGGGGGAGCCCAATATACAAGATCCGAGCTACC
>Ga0153950_1000383_pt1 | contig 19926 bp, 20 predicted proteins | sample TSNJ034MetaG_FD_104737 | JGI IMG/M metagenome (GOLD analysis project Ga0153950, IMG submission 104737) | Attine ant fungus gardens microbial communities from New Jersey, USA - TSNJ034 MetaG | ecosystem: Host-associated > Fungi > Mycelium > Unclassified | place: USA: New Jersey, Wharton State...
CCCCACGCCCGGGGCCATGTCCCCCTGGCCCTCTGCCCGGGCCCATGCCGATCCTCATGGGAGGTTGCTGTTGGGGCTGTTGGGGCTTTGTGTTATCCTGCATGGTGCAGCACCTCCTCTCCGAGCTGGGAAACCGCGATGCTGCGGTAGATTTCATTTTCCAGCAACAACTCCTCGTGGGTGCCGATGCCGCTGATCCGGCCTTCGTCCAGGACGATGATCCGGTCCGCCCTGCTGATGGCGGAGATCCGCTGGGCAATGATGAAGACCACCGAGCTGTCGTCCCGGTTGGCGATGGCTTGGCGGATCCTGGCTTCGGTGGCCGTGTCCACGGCGCTGGTGGAGTCGTCCAGAATCAGGATTTCCGGCCTGCGGGCAAAGGTTCGGGCAATGGACAGCCGCTGCTTTTGACCACCGGAGAAATTCTTGGCCCGCTGCTCCACAACGGCGTCGTAGCCATCGGGGTGGGCGGACAGAAATTCCCCGGCCTGGGCGTCCGCCGCCGCCTGCTCTATGACGGAAAAGTCGCAGTCGTCGTCGGCCCACCGCAGGTTCTCCCGGACCGTGCCCGCAAACAGGACGCTATCCTGAAATACCATGCCCACTTTTGTGCGCAAATCGTCCTGGGATACCTCCCGGACATCCACGCCGCCAACCCGGACTGTGCCCTCGTCCGCGTCGTAGAGCCGGGAAATCAGGGAGACAAGGGTGCTCTTGCCGGAGCCTGTGGAGCCGATAATGCCAATGGTCTGGCCTTCCCCAGCCTGGAAAGTGATGTCCCTAAGCACATATTCCGGATCATCGCCGCTGTAGCGGAAGCTGACATGGTCAAACTCCACGGCGGAGCCGGACATGGCCTTGGGCGCGGCGGGGTCCTGAATGGAGCTATCCGTGTCCAGCACCTCGTTGATGCGGCTGGCGCTGGCCTGGGCTCTGGAAACGTTCATCAGGATCATGACCATCATCATCAGGGAATGAAGCACTTGAGTGAGGTATGTCATGAGCGCCATGATTTTGCCCGCCTCTATATTGCCGGCAACGGCCAGGTTGCCGCCGAACCAGAACAGGGCCACCACGTTCAGGTTCAGGATCAGCGTGACGATCGGGGAGAGAAGGATGGTCAGGTAGGAGGCCTTCAGGCTCCAGTTCATGAGATCCGTGTTGGCTTCCTCAAACCGCCGGGCTTCGTGTTCCTGGCCCACAAAGGCCTTGACCACCCGCACGCCCAGCAGATTTTCCCGCATGACCACGTTGACCCGGTCAACCTTCTTCTGCATCTGGGAAAACATGGGGAAAGCCTTTCGCATGATGAACAGCACGGATAAAAAGAGTATGGGCATGGTCACAACAAGAATCAGCGACAGCTTCGGGCTGAGCAGGTAGGCCATCACGAAGCCGCCGATACAGGAGACCGGTGCCCGAACCATCATCCGCAGCCCCATCATAACGATGCTTTGAAGCTGGGTCACATCATTGGTCAGGCGCGTCACAAGGGAGGAGGTGGAGAACCGGTCAATTTCTTTAAATGAAAAGGTCTGAATCTTGTCGAAGACGGCCTGGCGTAGATTTGCACCCAAACGCATGCCCGCTCCGGTAGAGCAGACCATGCAACCAATACCTCCCAGTACACCCACCAGAGCTACAAGGAGCATATATTTGCCTCGGTCCAGAATATAAGGGATGTCTCCATTGGCTACGCCGACGTCGATGATATCACTCATCATGGTGGGCTGCATAAGGTCCATGATAACCTCCAGGCCCATGGCGATAGGCGCCAGGAGGGCAAGCCAGTAGGAGCCCTTGAGGTACCGCTTGAGAATCCTGCCCATGGGATCAGTCCTCCCTTTCTCCGTGATGGTGGTGTGGGGGCCTTGCTTTATGCCTGGGCGGAGGTCCCCCGCTTGTTTTTTGCAGGTTTTCCAGAATCCGGCGCAATGTGGTTTTGAATTGATCCAGCTCTTCGGGCGCGATACCGTCCATGCATTCCTGCTGCAGCTGCTGGAACACCCGGTAGGCAAGCTCATGCTTTTCACGACCAAGGTCTGTGAGAAAGACGCGCTGGACCCTGCGGTCGCCTTTCTGAGAGCGGCGTTCGATATAACCGCTCTGCTCCATATTATCCAAGACACTGCTGATGGTGGCTGCCTTTACGTGGCAGTTTTCCGCAAGGTCACGTTGGATGCAGCCATCATTATTGCTGAGGTAACGCAAAATGGGCGGCTGCCCCCAGGAGATGCTATATTGTTCCATCATTTCCTGGGCGGTGCGCCTGTGTATGTGGCCCAAATGTACTATGGTCATCATGATATCATGGTGATGCTCTACCAAACAAATCCCTCCAAAGAATTCAAAATATTAGAATGCATATTATTAGATGTCTAACTATTAATATAATGAAAATAATCGGGATTGTCAATAGACTTCATGAAAAACTCTAAAAAGTTGAAAAATTCCCGAATAAGGAAGTAATTGATAATGAAATACCACAACCGTACTACCCGCATGAATACCACGATTATCAAAGCCTTGAAAAAGCAATAGAGATTTTATACCATTAGCGCTTTCAGCAGCGGCTCGGTGGGGTAACCCCAATAATACCACAGCCTGTTGCCGGCTGCCTGATGCATAAAAAATGGATCCCGATTTGTAATCGGAATCCATACGCTAATTTTTGTTTTTTCTCTACTTAACAAAGGGCAGTTCAGATCCCGCTGACAGCATTTGAAAGAAAAGCGCTATAGCACGCCCGCGGACACAACAGTGTTGGACATTGCAAAGAAGGTGACCACGAAAGCATTCATAAACCCGCCAACCCAGATGGAGCCGCTCTTCTTGAAAAAGACGCGGGAGAGAACTGCGCTGATGGGGAGAATAAAGAGCAGATTCCAGAGCAATACGCCCGCAAGCGCCGAGGTGACGCCATCCGTAAAGGGGATATAAGGGAAGAGCTTTACGCCCGTCGCAAAGAGGCTGATATAATCCACGGCGCACAAAACAGCCAGCCCGCCGCAGCTTGCGAGGATCATCAGCAGGACGTTGACCCATTCCTTCGCGTTGCGCAGCCGGGTAAAGGAATTGAGCGTCAGGCTGCTGACAAGGAACGTGACGGCGAAAACAGGCAGATACGTAAGGAGCATCAAAATTTTAGGGGCCGTCAGCGTCTTTGCAGAGAATACCCAGAAACGGAGGTCTGTTTTAAAGAAGAAATCACACAGGACAAGCAGCCCGTAACCCGCCACGAATGCGGTTACCGCCAGCAACAGCGCCTTGGCGATCTCTTTTCCGGGCAACTGGACGCCGAGATTTTCCGCAGTGACGCCGTTTCGCTTCATATACAGGTTATACACGACGCAGAAAATCAACAGACTGATTACAGCCGTACACAGGTTAAACACAGTCAGCCCGTTCATCACCGGCATAGGGAATGCTGCGTTCGCGGGGAATACAATGTCTACCGTACGGCCCATGGACTTGATATCAATGGGGTACCCGATCGCCCAGTTGTACAGCAGGGGGGCGGGGAGGAGGCAGAGTATAAAAATAACAAGATAAATCAACTTGCTCTTGGGCTGGACAGGGTTGGAAGGAGCAAGGGGCTGTGGACGTACGATGGTGGAAAAGTACGGCATTTCCAGAAGCATCAACCCGAAGGAAGCGATAAAGAGGAAGAAACCGATCAGGGACAAGCCTGTGAAAACGTCCTTCCAGAACCAGATCTGGCTATCCGGGGCGATGGTGGCGTTGCCGCCGCGAAGCGTGATATCAAAGAAATCGACAATGCCTTCCGCGGCCTCGAAAGAGAAGTGAACCACGGGGTGCACTACCGAGGGCTGGAACATAACGCGAAGATTTCCTTCCTGGGCCGCCGCGACAGCGCCGCCGCGGTCCACGGCTTCCGCGGACTGGTAGTCATAGTAAGTACCGTATTGGGGCAGGTCCACGCCGATGATGGCCTGCGCCTTAGCGGTAGTGTTTATCTCACTGCCTTTTTTTACGCCCCACATACCTTCCGCCCATTCGTCATATTGGCCGTAAACCACGCCCATGTTGACGGGGAAGCTTTCTAAAAGGCCGTTTCCGTCTGCATCCGTTATGAACGACTGAGCGGTTGGCAATACGGCGACGGGAGCCACTACATCCTGCCCGTCCGCGCGGTTATCCCATGCGCGTTTCGCGGCATATTGTATAGTACTACCCCCCATAGAATGGCCAACCAGACCGACCTGTCCGCTATCTACATAAGGGAGCGTGCCTAGATACTGCATGGCGGCGTATACGCCCATATCCAGGACGATCCCGTCGTTTTCCGTGGCAAAACCGGAACCTCCATGCCCGTACTCATCCGGGGCAATTACGACATATCCCCTGCGGGAAAGCTCTATGGAATTAATACCTTGGACTTCCGCCGTGTTGTTATAGCCATGAGCGGCGACCACGGCAGGCAGTGGATTGGCGGAGCTTGCCTGCTTCGGGACATACAGGAGCGCGTGTAACTCCGCGCCGTCCTCCGTAATGATCAGGATATCCCGGACGTCTACTGCTCCTCCACCGGTATGGAAGATACTGCCCATCAGGGCACCTAAAAGAATAAGGCATATTGAAGTCCAAAGTACAATTTGCGTCTTTCTGCTTTTTCGTTTCATAATAAGCCTCCCGTTCTTCTTGTTACAGTCGTTTGGTTACTTTCTCGGACGGTGAAAATCATTACGGATTTTATTATATCCGAAATTTCGTCATCCGTCAACAGAAACAGAAATATTTTTTTATATCAATAAATTTTGTGCAAATAGGTGGAAAACTGGGGCGAAGCGCTCCGCCACAGTCTCAAAAAATAACGGGGGAACCCTTCGCCAGGGTATCGAATTGAAACATCTGTGTTGTTGCGATAGCAATAATACCATGCTATACAATGAATCCTAAAATCTACGAGTATGACGCCGTCATCCAAAAAGTTAAGGATCAGGACGGCGCGTATATTGTGTTTCCCTATGATGTGCGTGCGGAGTTTGACAAGGGGCGGATCAAAGTGCACGCTATCTTTGACGGTGAGCCGTATGATGGCAGTGTAGTCAATATGGGTGTGAAAAATCCGGACGGCTCGGTCTGCTATATTATAGGCGTCCGCAAGGACATCCGCGCCAAAATCGGCAAGCAATCCGGTGACACGGTTCATGTGACCATTAAATAACGAGAATAAGTACCATGCCGAAAACGGTAAAACGATTTTAGAACTTGAATATGGCTTTAGAAAACTACATTTGCCTACGGTAACGGCAGGGCTTGAACTAAAAAAGCCTACAACCTCTTCGAGCATGCCATGGTTGTAGGCTTTTATCTTAAATTATTTGCCGTGTCAACCTTCCTACTCAACGATAATGGCGTCACTTGGGCAACTATCAGCAGCTTCGTTTGCCTCAATCGCTTCCTGACTGGTCAAATCGCCTGTTTTAAGGGCAATTGCTTTATTATCATTATCCATCTTATAAAGATCAGGAGATAGGCTTGGACACAGCGCACAGCTAATACATAAATCTTTTGAAACCTTTGTTTTCATAATTATACCTCTTTTCAGCATGTTTCGGTCTAATCTATAGTGTGCTACAAAAAAGGATATTTATTCTAAAAAATTACCCTATATATCCGGCGATGTACTTTACAGAATGCACGCCACTCCCATACTGCAACTCGAAGGCAACTACGTCACGTGACGTAGTTGCCTTCGAGTTACATATAACCATATAATCAGGTGATACACCACACTGATCATTATCAATAAGTTGCACCGTAAGCACGACATTAGGCAGTCTGTTGCCTTTCTTGCCGGAAATCTTGGTTTATCACAGTGTAGATTAAGGCCTTATACAAGCGTTGCAGCTCACTGCCTCTATCATATAATTATTTCTTTATGCTGCTCCGATGAGTCATAAATGGCCTGCATAATTTGGGCTGTCGGAATTATGGTGTCTATGTGAGAGGGGAGCTTTTCTCCGGATTGGATACAACTGAGAAACGCGTTGATCTCATTTTTGAACATGTCAGTATTGACATAGTCTGGAGAGTACTCCACTAAGCAGCCAAACTCAGTGGTATATACCTTAAAATCGGCGCCGTATTGGAGACGAATGCCACCCTTGTCACCCATAAAGTCGATAAACATTTCCCGCTCACCGATATTTTGGGCCCATGCCCCATTCAAGGTGATTACCGGACCTTCGGTCCGAATCAGAGCCGTCACAGAATCATCCACGTCATATGTGCCGTCCAAAATAGGAGGGCCGGCCCACATATCCTTATAAGCATAACCAGGAATATCCTTCCCCAACTTACAGAAGGCCTCACCGGAAACAGTTTTGGGAACCGGATCGCCACAACAGTACATGACAATGTCCAAGAAGTGAACTCCCCAGTCAATCAGGGCCCCGCCGCCGGCTATAGCTTTAGTGGTAAAGGGACCGCCCAGCCCTGGGATAGAACGGTGAGAACGGAAGCTCACATATACATGGAAGACTTCACCCAGCTTCCCTTCCTGGATATACCTGCGGATATAATTTACCCCGTCATTGTAGCGGTTTACGACACCTATATTGAGAGTATTACCGCTTTCATGCTGGGCCTTCTGCATTTTGAGAACCTGGTCTAAGCTCCTAGAGGCCGGCTTTTCACAAAGCACATGCTTCCCAGCCTTTAGAAAGGCGATGGAGATTTCCGCATGAACATTATTGGGGGTGCAGACAGAGACCGCCTCCACCTCCGGATCATTGAGGATTTCCCGGTAATCCGCAACTGCTATGCCGGAACCATAGTTATTAACCGCTTTCTCAGCTTTAGACAGCACAATATCACAAAAATATTTTATGTTGGCCTGCCCATTTGCTTTATAGGCGGGTATGTGTTCTGTTGTCGCAATAGTGCCGCAACCAATTACCGCCACCTGGATTGTTCTCATTTCTTTCTCCTCCATTTTGTATTACTGTAAAGTAAATGGTTATATCTTTGCCACCATTATACCCGATGACATAGTTGATTACAAGGTATTGTAGGAGAGGTTTTATTTATGTTTATCAAATATATTCAGTCCTTAAAAAGTTGATATAGTAATCTCCTATAATTATATCCCGTTGGCCTACATCCACGGTGCCATACACCTTTATTAATGCTCCAATTTTTATCATTCAAAGGCTGTCGTGCCGAAAAAACTTGACTATTGAGAGGGTTTCTGATAAAATTCATTAGGATATTGACATTGATGCAATATCTTCCTTGCTCTGGAAAAGTGTCCAGGGCCATTCGTCCAAAAGGAGGTGTCAACAATGGCTCAAGTAACCGGCAAGTACGAAACGATTATGGTTTTAAGTTTAACCGCAGGTGAAGAGGCAGTAAAAGGCTTGGTGGACAAGTTTACAACCTTGATTTCCAACAATGCAACCATCGATTCTGTTGATGATTGGGGTAAGCGCAGGCTGGCCTATCCCATCAATGATGAGACCGAAGGGTATTACTACCTGATCAACTTCACGTCCAAACCTGATTTTCCCGCCGAGTTGGACCGCGTCTACAAGATCACTGACGGCGTGCTCCGCACCATTATTGTGGTTCGGGAAGAGAATATCAAAATGGAGAGAAGGCAACCTGCAAAGAAAGAAGAATCACAACCGGTCCAAGCGGAGGCTCCCGCCGCCGTAGCGGCAGAGGTTCCGGTGGAAGTTGAGGTTCCTGCTCCCGCAGTGGAACCTTCAGCAGAATAAGTGTTTGGAAGGAGGCAGTGACGAATGAATAGAGTTGTTTTAAGTGGCAGGCTGGCGGCGGACCCTGAGTTGCGGAGAACCCCCAATGATATCTCTGTCACCTCTTTTACCATTGCGGTCAAGCGGCCTTTTTCCAAAGATGCAACCGATTGGATCGATTGCGTAGCGTGGCGGCAAAACGCGGAGTTTATATCCCGCTACTTCGGCAAAGGTAAAATGATCTTGCTGGAGGGTGTTTTGCAAACCCGCACATATGAGGATAAAAATGGCAATAAACGCAAGGCTGTAGAGGTTCAGGTGGACCGGGCGGAGTTTTGCGGCGACAAGGGTTCTGACAGTGGTGGCACCGGAGGCGGCGGATTTAGCGGCGCCTACGACTTGCAGCCGGCCAGCGAGTTGCCTGTATCCTTTGAAAGTGGGTCTGACGATGATTTTTCCGTGATTGCCACTGACGATGATCTTCCATTTTAAACTAATGACCGTAAAGGAGGTTTGTGCTGTTGGATAGAAATGACCGTGGCCGCAGAAAGGGGCGCCGTAAAGTATGCGCTTTCTGCGTGGATCGTATTGCTAATATAGATTATAAGGATGCTGCAAGGTTAAGGAGGTTTATCTCCGAGAGGGCTAAAATTGTCCCCCGCCGGGTTACCGGTACCTGTGCCCATCATCAGCGCCAGTTGACAGTGGCCATCAAACGTGCACGTCACATTGCGCTACTTCCCTATATCAGCGACTAATTGTGTGTATCTATGCTCCGGCAAATGCCGGAGCATTTTTTTGTGCAAGCAACCACCAGCTATGCGCGTGAAATAGAAACTCCTTTTAATGTAATCAAGATGCGGTCTGCCAGCTGCCCCAACAAAACAAAGGAGGATACCCAAGATGGATACCAAGAATACGTTAGCGCATACAAAATGGCTATGAGCCGATGTCAAGTAGGGTCGCAAAAATATTTTAAGAAATTTTCAGATACGCCACGGTACGCTTCGAGACGATGCCCGTCCTACAAGGGCAGATGGACTGGGGTTTCTTCGAGGATCATTTGGTTTATGAGGACGGAAAGTGAAAGAAACTGCACTGCTTTCTGCTGATACTGAGCTACTCTCGGACACGGTACATAGAGTATGTGACGGACATGAGCACAAACACGCTGATACGTTCCTGCTGCCATACGGCCAGTCCGTCCCCTGTAATGGAACTGGTCAATTGGCTCCCATGTCGGTATACAGTTCGGATTCAAGGCGAGCAGCATTATCTTTACCAGGAGATAGGCGAAGGTGAACAGTGGTTCGTTGAGAATATGGCGAAATTCTGTTCAGAACACTGAAACAAAACAAATGACATCTTCTCAGATAGATTGATGTCATTTGTTTTCAAGAAGTTGATTTTTGCGAAGGCTGTTCTGAGGTGAAGCCCTATTTTCCCTGGCCACCCAACTTATCCTCAAAGAATACATGAAGCCGTTTACAGGTAATTTAGGAATAAAGGAAAAAAATAGCCGCCATTTCTGCTGGTGGTCTTGACTAATATAAGTCCTCTACCTCTACGGGCATTCTTGATTTGGCCGATTCCATAATGGACAACAAAGCCAACGATGTATTTGCCGCGTCATACAGGGTTAATGGGAATTCTTCCCCGCTGTGAATGCAGTCCACAAAGCCCCGGATACTCTCAAAGGCAAAGCCCTTTGGTGTGCCGAAGATGGTGTTTTGCACCAGCACATCAGGCACTGTCACCTGCTGGTCAGTATACTTCTGGATCATATTGTGGTTGGACGCATCGATGGCTATCATCCCTTTATCCCCCAGGATGTTGAACTTAATATCGTTAACACAAGGGTTGCCGTTGGGCGTAATCCATCCGTTCTCCATCTGGGCGATGCCGCCTTTTTTGAACTCTATAGTGGTCAAATACTGGTCCACCGTGTCCACCCCTTGAGCTGATAATACACCGTTGGTACTGACACTGTACACTCTTTTAACCTCATCGTCAAAGAGCCACCGCAATGTATCCAAGCTATGACTGCCCAAAAACCACAGAATAGAGGACTTGGCAGCCCAAGGCAGCATATCCGTCGCCACCCATTTCACGTCGTTCAGGCGGAAATAGCCACCGTAGATTCTGCCCAATTCTCCTGCCCTTATCGACTGGTACGCGGAATTAAAGGGGGGACTCCACCGGTTGTGGAAATCCACCATAGCCCGCACACCACTCTCCTCAATGGCCTCCACCATCCTGTGCACATCCTTTTTCGTGGTGGCCAGGGGCTTTTCAATCAGAATATGGCGACCCGCCTTGGCACAGGCGATGGAGACGTCCGCGTGGAGGTGATCCGGGGTTACAATGGCCACCGCATCACAATCACACTCCTTAAGCATGGTGTTGTAATCGCTGTAAACCTCCTGGATTCCAACCTCGTCGGCCACCTTGCGGGCCTTGTCTATGTCCAGGTCGCATATGGCCGCCGGCTCCGCAAAAGGATGGGCTTTATATATTTTCGCATGGTTGAGGCCCCATATCCCTGCTCCCACAATGGCCATTTTCACTAGATTTCCCATTTCCTTAACCCTCCTTACTACATGATGCCTTCATCATAACATATAAATTATTTTATGCCAGTGGTTGCTATCCCTTCAATAAAATACCGTTGAGCAAAGATGAACAAAAGCAGCACTGGAAGGATGAACATGACAGATGCCGCCATCAAAGATGTCCACTCCACCGTATGTTCATTTAAAAAGGCCTGTAGCCCCAGTGACAATGTGAATTGGGTTTGCTTATTGATATATAGCAATGGTCCAAGAAAATCAGAAAAAGTAAACAGGAAAGAGAATATGGCCACTGTCGTGATTCCCGGCGTGGAGAGCGGAAAGGCTATATTGAAGAACCGTCGCAAATGGCCGCACCCGTCAATGGTGGCCGCCTCAAACAATTCATCCGGCAGGCTCAGCATAAATTGCCGCATAATAACGATGTAGTAAGGATAGCCAAAAAATGCCGGCAGGATTAGCGGTACATAGGTCCCGATCAGGCCAAAACTGACCCACAGTTTATATAGGGGAATCATGGTTGCCGTGTATGGAATCAGCATGGTAGACATGACAATGGTAAAAATGATCCTCCTTCCCCGCCACCTCAGCTTTGAGAGAGAGTAGGCAATCATAGGGGTTACCAGTATGGCCCCAGCCATATTAAATAATGTGATAAATAGCGTGTTGCCCAGATACCTGCCAAAAGGAATCACCTCGAATACATTGCGGTAGTTCTCAAAGGTTATTTTCCTTGGGAAAAGCCCCGCGCCTGCTTCAAAGGCCTCGGCATTGGTTTTAAAGGAGGTGGTAAACATAATCAAAAAAGGGAAGAGGTAGAGGATGGCCAACAGTAAAAGAATAACATAAGGTATAGCTTTTTTGATTTTATCCATCATATACTCCTTCCTTAATCATCATAAAGCATCCATCGCTTGGAAATCTTCAAAATCAGCAAAGTCAGCAAGCCCACAAATACAAATAACAACCATGCCATTGCGGAGGCTTTGCCCATCTCCAACTGAGTAAAAGCATTGTAAAACAGCAACAAAGGATACATCAACAGCGAATTTTGCGGCCCTCCGGCCATTCCGCTAACCATGGAGCCGGATTGGGAGGTAATGATGACATAGGCCTGGGTGAAATACTGGAAGCTGTTGATGATGCAGAGAATCACCTGGTACATGACTACATGTGCAATATTGGGCAGAGTAATGCTCCAAAAGGTTTGAACCTGGTTGGCTCCATCCAACTGGGCCGCTTCATAATAAGTCCTGGGAATGTCCTGAATAGCTGCCAGGAAAATCACCATGGTAGTGCCAAAGCCCCAGACTGTGATGATCACCAAAGAAAGCTTTGTGTAGGAGGGGTTGCCCAACCAATTAATGGGCCGCAGCCCCATCCGGCCCAATATCTTGTTGAGATAACCATACATGGGATCAAATATCCAAATCCATCCCAAGATACTGGCCACCAACGGCACAATGGAGGGGAGAAAAAACAGAGATCTAAATATGCCCCGCATAGGGATTTTCATATTTAGCAGTACAGCCACCAATAGCCCCATAAAGATGGTGATGGGTACCGCCAATGACGTATAAAGCAGCGTGTTACTAAGGCTTTTGTAAAAAATCGGCTCCTTAAACAACGTTGTGTAATTATCCAGCCCTACCCAAATAGGCGCGGTGACTGCGTTAAACTTGGTAAAGCTGTAGAACCCCGACATAATGATGGGATATAGCTGAAATACCAGGAAGCCCACCACCCACGGAAATGCAAATAAGAAACCGGCTAAGGTGTCATCCCGTCTATACCGCCGCTTTGTTCTCTGCAACAAATAATCACCCCATTTATATGATTTATTTGAACCCAATCCCCACAATTGCAGAGGAAATACTTTGCCTAAGGCAAAGTATTTCCATTCTGCCTGCTCATCAAGAGGATTTAGAAAGAAAGCTTGTCACTGATTCCTAAAACATGTTTACCGTATCCAGGAAATCGTTCATAGCGGTCTCCACATCCGCTCCAAGGATCACCGCTTCCATAGCGGCGGAGACGGCCAGATTGTAGTCAGCAGTCCGGTCAAACATTGGAATGGAGATGGCTTTGCCCTGATCAATAATATTAAAAAATACGTCGAAGTGGTCAAAGGCGCTGATGACGTCCTCATCTGTTAATAGGTCCTTTGTGGGAGCCAGGTCGCCCTTTTCAGAGATAAAAACCCTGTTGCCGTCTCCACTGGTAATGTATTTGATAAAGTCCCACGCGCCGTCCTTATTGGAAGCCGTAGAGGGGATAAACATATTGGAGGTCTCCAGCAGCGAGTAGCCGCTTCCACCTACAGATTCGCTGCCCGGGAAAGCCGCGATGTGGTAGTTTAAGTCCGGATTGTTGTTTCTTACGGTATTGTAGTACCAGGGACCGTCTACACGGAATAACTGGGTCCCTGCGATAAACGGGTCTTGGGCCGTGCCCCAGTTGCTGTTGCCGGAGGTGACGAAATTGCTCAACGCGTCCTGCCCCGTAATATCCACCAGTTCCTGAACAAACTGAAGGGCATCCCTCATACCAGTGTTGTCAGGGGTCAACTCGCTGCCATCCATCGGGCCGAAATTGGTGCCGCTGGCGTTGGCCCACGCATAGGGCCAGTAGGTTTGGGGAACCAGCATCCCACCCAGTTGGGTCACAACTCCGTTTTCCTCCTGCGTGGCATCCAGACATATCTGCCGCAGTTCCTCTAAAGTTGCGGGGGGTTCACTGTAGCCCATCTCTTCCAGCAGGTCAATATTATAAAACAGTGCGTAAACATTGACACTGATGGGCAACGCGTACAGCTTGCCATCATACTTCTGCATCTCCAAGGCGTTCTCAACAAAAACAGAAAGGTCAAAATTGTCCCTGGCCACATAGTCGTCCAAGCACTCGGCAATGCCGCCACTTGCATACTTAACAACATTATTGCCGAAATTATCGGTGATGTCGGGGCCGGCGCCACTGGAGACGGCCACAATGATCTTTTGCTCATCCGGCGTGCTCAGCCCTTCCACCTCATACAAATCCTGGCTTTCATTGTAGTTGGATATAATGCGCTCTACAATATCCGCTGAGTTGCCTCCCCAGAGATACCAAAATGTCAGTTTTTCCTTGCCTGTAGAGGATGGTTCTCCCGTATCCTGACTGGCAGACGAATCAGAAGGTGTCTGTGATTGCTCCGATGAGCTGCCCCCGTTGCCGCCGCACGCGGTAGCCATGACCAATAGAATGACGGACAGTAGTAATGCAATTCCTTTTTTCATCTTTGACTATACCTCCCATATCATTAGCATATTTCTACTTCAAGGCCAACCTCGAACATGCGGCCCCAAGGCAGATAGACATCCTTTATCTGCACATCTCCCATAAGGGGATGCAACAAATCCTTGGCGAACAGTTCCAACTCCTCCCGCACCTGCCGGGCATTGGTTCCCCGTATGCCATCGGCATACCGGTAGGAGGTTCCATTTTCCGCGCTCACTTTCCGGCGGGCCATTGCGCAAAACCCTATATCCTCCAGATAACGGTGGGCTAAAAATGCCTGATGGGCCTTCCGGTCACCAAAGATACTGTAAACCATCCCCATGGGGATACAGGTTCCCAAGGTGTTGGAGGAAGTGTTCCATCCCGCGTACCCCGCCAATTTAAATAAGAGGCCTTGTTGACCCAGCAAATCAAACAACTGCATGTCCCCGCCATTGGCGTAGGCAATGTCCGCCACGATCAATGGCTTTTTCAGCGTTTCCACTACATATGCCCCATACTCCACAATCTCTATAAGGTTTCTTGAGGCGTCGTAAGGGATACTGGGCAAATCGGCTTGGATGTAAATCTCTTCCGCCAGCAGGTCTTGCATATCCGAAGCTGGCAGGTTGACTATCATGACAATATCCGCCTCACTTGCGGAGGAGGCCACCAGCCCGCCCGCCGCCATAATCTGGTACTTGATGGTCTCATGGACCATCCTGTCCTCATACAACGGCACCACTGCGTGGGCGGTGGCGCTGGCATATTTGACATAGATCATGGGCCGCCGCTTATGGTGGTGGTTGATCATGCGGGCCAGAAGCGTGTTGACCACCGCATCAGCATCCGGATACATATATGCTTTAAGTCCCACCCTATTGCTGCGGATATGGCGTCGAATGATTTGCTGATCCATAGCGGTCAGCCCATATAAAGAAGCGTCGTCCTGGGGAATCACCACAAAATCGAAGATGCCTTCGGACGTCATTTCTACCACTCGTTTGTTGATTTGAATATTTTTTTCACGACGGCCCAAATAATCCCGCAAATGAACCTGAGGCAAATCCCTTTCAATCCCCTCCAGCTCTATCCGATCTTCCCCGGTCGCTAGATTCAGCTTTTCCAGGTGTTTGATCTCACCGTAGCGGTGGATCTGGCTGCCCCAATCCTCATAGTAGCAAGGTTCTTCATCTGAGCTGGAGTATTTTGGATTCCGCATGATCAAACTAAAGGCGTAAATAGGTATACGCGGATTTATTTCCTTTAGCCGCTTCACCTGTTCCAGCCGCTCCAACATTTCCTGAATACCGTAATGGTGGAGACGGGAGGGCACAATGCCCGAATAAACAAGCATGTCAACTGAGAGAATTGCCCCATCGCATTCTTCTATGTGGTCAAACAGCCAAGCCCAAATGGCCTCAATATCTCCGGATTCCTTTTTCTTTCCCAAGATCGATCTGGGGGGTACAAGGATTTCATAATCTGATTCGGCACCAATACGTTGTGGAAAATCATAATTACATGGTCGCTCATCCAATGGAATAATAGCAATTTTTTTCATCACACCACCCTCTTATGGCAATCTTTCTAAATTTACTCCATAATATCACATGAAATTATAAAAATCAATACATAATAAAAAAAATTTTTATTATGTATTGATTTTATTTTTTTATTGAAAAAAATATCTTTTTGATGTAATATAGTAAAGAAGCATCTTCCAAATTATGATTACTCACTGTCGGAGGTCGCTACAGAATGATGAATCATCAATTTTTCAAGCACACAATGGGACAGCTAATCGTCTCCTGCCAGGCTGTGGAGGGCGAACCCTTATACTCCCCTTATATTATGTCCCGTATGGCTGTGGCCGCCATGCAGGGCGGAGCCGCAGCTATACGCGCTAATACCGTCGCTGATATTGAGGCTATACGGGCCGCTGTTCCCCTGCCAATGATTGGCATAATCAAAAAAGTATGCCCTGGCAGTCAAGTGTATATTACCCCAACTGAACATGAGGTGTCGGCGTTGGTCGCATGTGGCGTGGAGGTGATTGCCATGGATGCCACCTCCCGCCCACGGCCGGGAGGCAGAAGCCTCACAGATTTCTTCCCGCCCATCCGGCGGAGTTACCCAGATCAACTCTTTATGGCGGACTGCGCTTCCTATGAGGATGCCCTGCTGGCCCAGGAACTGGGGTTTGACATTGCGGGTACCACCCTCTTTGGCTACACCGCCGAGACGGAGGGCTCCCGCCTCCCCAACATTCCTCTTATTGCGCAGATAGGTAAAAATCTTTCCATCCCTGTTATTGCAGAGGGTGGGATTTGGCAACCCTGGGAGCTGGCGGAAATTATCCAACTTCCTGGTGTTCACGCGGCAGTCATCGGTTCCGCCATCACCAGGCCTATGGAGATTACCCAGCGCTTTGTCAAGGCGCTTCACAAGAAGGAGAGCAATGATGAAGATTGCAGCGCTTGATATAGGCGGAACCGCTATTAAGGCCGGGGTTTTGGATCAGGAGGGCACTTTATTGTCACAAGGTCAGTGGGATACCTGTGCCCATCAAGGCGCGCCCCATCTGATTCAACAGATCATTTCCATTATTGGGGATTCCTATGGCGTTGACCGGGTTGGAATCAGTATTACCGGCCGGTGGAGCCCGCCACTGGCGTAATCCGCTTTGCGACAGAGGCCATGCCCGGCTTTACCGGAACCCCTTTGAAAGCCATCCTTGAGGCGGAGACAGGCCTGTGGGTAGCGGTGGAAAATGATGTCAACTGCGCCGCTCTGGGAGAGGCTCATTTTGGCGCTGCTAAAGGTATCCGCGACTTCCTTTGTGTTACCTATGGCACCGGCATTGGCGGCGCTATTTTCATAGGGGGCGGCCTCTATTACGGCGCTCATGGCTCGGCAGGAGAATTTGGCCATTTACAGACCCACAGCGGTGACGGATTGCTCTGCGGATGCGGAAGGCGGGGCTGCTACGAAATGTATGGCTCCGTCAATGCCCTCATCCGCCGCATCTATCGGCGCACCGGAATACAGATGGATGGCCGCCTGATCTTTGCGAGGAAGGCCGATGAGGTGATCGCCCGGGAATTAAGGGAATGGATTGACGAGATTGCCTGGGGTCTGGTCAGCCTAGTCCACTGTTTTCATCCGCCTCTGATTGTCCTAGGAGGCGGCGTTATGGAGCAGGAATATCTGCTTGATGAAATATGCCTGCGGCTAAACCAATGGCTTATGCCCTCCTTCAGGGACGTATCGGTTATGCCGGCCAAATTGGGAAACCGAGCGGGCCTGATGGGCGCATTTTACAAAGCCCTTCATTTTGAGATATAATGAGAATCATGTACAAAAGTGTATTTATAAAAGGGGTGTGGCAATGTGAAGCAACAGGACCTACGAATTAGAATTAAGGAGAGCTACCCACGGTTCACAAAATCAGAAAAAAAGGTGGCGGACTATGTCCTCGCCCAGCCGGAAGAGGTGCTCCAGGCCACCATCAGCGATTTGGCGGAATCTTGCGGTGTGGGCGACACTACCGTTTTCCGCTTTTGCCGCACGCTAAAATTAAAGGGGTATCAGGATTTTCGGATGGCTCTTGCATTAAGTACCAGCCAGAACCTTTTGCGCCCCTCTCCCAATCAGGAATGCACCACATTGGAGGACCTCTGCCAGGAGATCCTCCACACCTGTGTCGACGCCCTTGATGAGACCTTTCATATGCTGGATTATGGGCGGATTGAAAAAGCGGTGGATTTGCTCCTCAACGCAAACTTCATCTACTTTTTTGGTATGGGTGGCTCCGGTATCACCGCCATGGAGGCCAAAAACAAATTCCGCAAGCTTACCCCGGCTGTTGTTTCAGATGCCGACACCCATATCCAGCTGACAACTGCCGCCCTGCTTAAAGAGGGAGATTTGGCTGTAGTGTTCAGCAATTCCGGCACCACCCGGGATGCCATTGAGATCACACGCCTGGCCAAAGAGCAGGGTGCTGGCACAGTTTTTATTACCCGCTTTGCCAAAACGCCCGGGGCGCAATACACCGATATCCTGTTGCTTAGCGGAGCCTATGAGGGCCCCATGCAGGGCGGCTCCATTGCGGCAAAGGTGTCCCAGCATTATATGGTGGACGTTCTATATGAGGAATATTTCCGGCGAATGGGCTCTCAAGCCATAGAAAATAAAAGGCGCACCTCTATGGTTGTGTCAGGAAAGATGCTTTAAATGACATTTTAGGGAGGAATCGCACTATGAAAATACAGTTTTTGGGTACAGCCGCCGCCGAGGGCTGTTATACGGCAATGCTACCGGATATTTCCCTGAGAGCACCTGGGCGTATCTTAAGGGAATACCTTTTGATATTGTCAACCTAGATTGCACCATGGGAGCACCGGAGGATATCCCATCACATATGGGAGTTGAGGGCTGTACCAAAGCTCGGCAAAGACTTTTGAAAATAGAGTGCGCAGGCCGGGACACTCAGTTTGTGCTCACTCGCCTTTCTCACAACGGCGGGCTTTGTCATGAGGATTTAATAAAGAAGGCGGGAAAGGACTTTATTGTGGCGTATGACGGAATGACACTCCAATGTTAAGTAATCTTTAAGGGAGGCAATTCATGAACCAGACAATAACCTTTTTTGGCGGCCTTAACACCATCGGTGGAACCAATGTCATGGTGGGCTGTGGGGATACTGCCATCGTCTTTGATTTGGGGCGGATGCCCACTGGATTTTTCTTTTGGCATACTGATGGCATAGCCCCAATGGGGGACAAAGCCCTGCGTCGGTATCTGCTGGGAAGAGATGCCATCCCCCTGCCCCATCTGTACCATCCCCGCTTTTTAGGTGATTTGACTGTTGATGAGATCGCATCCGTATGGGACGGGCACCCCTTCCCCTATTACCCCAACCTCTGCGCTTTTGTCAGTCATATTCACCGCGACCACATGGATTTTTTGCCCTTCATCTCCGACCGAGTACCCGTGTATATGCATAGGGATGCCCTCTCAGTTTACAGAGGAGCGGTAGCCGGAAGCCTGTTCCCCTCCACCCAAGCCCCCTTGGAGGGTCTTCGGGATAGCCAGCCGGTAACTTTGGCGGATGGTTTCTCTATAGAGGTTATGGAACTTGATCACGATACGCCTGGTTCCTCCGGTTTATTGATCCGCACCCCGGACAGCGTTATCTTTTATACAGGGGATTTTCGTTTTCACGGCCGTCATGCGGATCGGGTACACAACAAGATGATGGCCTTAGCTAAAGAAAGTGTCAGCCTTTTACTCACAGAGGGTACTACCTTGTCCTACGACTCTGTAGGTAAAGCTATACGCCCTACCTGCGAAACAGAGGTAACCCATCACTTTGATCAAATGCTTTCATCTGCCAATGGTTTGGCCTATCTCAATATCATGCCTCATAATTTGGAACGGCTGGCAGAACTGATTATGGTTACCAAAAAGCATGGCCGCAAGCTGGTTCTTAGTCGGGCATTGGGCCTTCTATGGAGCACCGCTATCACGAAAGGCATCTCGGCCTTGGCCGGACATCCTGCGGTAAATGATGCCGAAACTGTGGTTGTTCTGGACGATGAAGCAGGTAAGGTTCTGATTAATCTGCCCTATGGCAAGGTTCTCTTGCGAGATATTGTTGAGAACAAAAGGGGGTACGCTGTGTTTTTGCCTCAGGAACAGCTGTCTCTGATGATTGAGCTGGAACGGCTAGGGGAACAAGTGCATTCCGTTTATTTTCACGCCGATGGCTTTCCATTGGGAGACGACGATACCACCCTCCGCTATTGGCTGCGGGAACTGGAGGTGTCCTACCACTACCATCAGGCCGGGGGCCACGCTACCCCGGATATGCTGACTCAATTTGTTCAAGCTGTCCAGCCAAGAGCGGTGGTGCCATTGCACAGTGCCAATCCGTCGCTGCTCAATTCGGGGAGCATTCCAAAGGTCCTCCCTTACTACGGGCAGACATTTGATCTCACCTCGTTCAAGCATGCATAAAAGCTCAAGATAAAAAGCATTGGAAACTGAACAGCACCTCTAAAATCACGGATGCCACCACTTCAAGTGGTGGTTTGAAAACGTCCCTATAATGGGCATGGTACTGGCAACGCCTAAAGGGACTTAATGGTTCACTTTATCTTCGAGTATATCTGCATCCTCTTGATTTTTGATGTATTCCGTTAATTTGCAATTAAAAGTAGCCTGTTTATGAACTGCTCCCTGTCAAGTAGACAGGAAAAATGGGAGAGGACAAAGGTGTTGATTACAAAAAATCAAGAACAGAGAAGGGTAATTCACGAGATTTGCGATTGCGCCTGTATTTCATTTTCGCTACACCAAAGCGGTTATAA
>Ga0153950_1000387_pt1 | contig 19754 bp, 13 predicted proteins | sample TSNJ034MetaG_FD_104737 | JGI IMG/M metagenome (GOLD analysis project Ga0153950, IMG submission 104737) | Attine ant fungus gardens microbial communities from New Jersey, USA - TSNJ034 MetaG | ecosystem: Host-associated > Fungi > Mycelium > Unclassified | place: USA: New Jersey, Wharton State...
ATAATCCCAAGGTGGATACGCCAGGCCAATTACTCCTCTTATTGTAGCTTTGGCAACAAGATGGAAAAAGACACGGCTGGCTGCCGTGCCTTTAACCGTAATTTTATTGTAGCAAAGGTGGATATTCGATTGATTCCGTATTCTGAAAAACCGCAGCGTGTGGCGGCTTATTGCCGGGTATCCACCGACAAGGACGATCAGGTCAATTCGCTGGAGAGCCAGAAGAAGTATTTCCGCGAATACATAGAGCGCAACCCTTACTGGGAGTTGACTGAGGTCTACGTGGACGAAGGCATCACCGGAACCTCCACGAAAAAGCGCCATGCCTTTAACCGCATGATGGCCGACGCCCAAAACCGGGCCTTTGATTTCATCGTAACAAAGGAGATCAGCCGCTTCGCCCGCAACACGCTGGACAGCGTCCTCTACACGCGCAAGCTGAAAGAGCTTGGCATCGGCGTGATTTTCATGAACGACAACATCAACACGCTGGATGCCGACGCCGAGCTGCGGCTGACCATCATGTCCTCCATCGCGCAGGAGGAGAGCCGCAAGACCTCCGACCGGGTGAAGTGGGGCCAGAAGCGCCGCATGGAACAGGGCGTGGTGTTCGGCCGGGATATGCTGGGCTATGATGTTCGTGATGGAAAACTGCACATCAACGAAGAAGGCGCGGAGATCGTCCGGCTGATCTTCCACAAATTTGTCAACGAGGACAAGGGTACGCACGTCATCGCGCGGGAGCTGCGGGAAGCCGGCATAAAAACCGCCACCTACATGAAGCAATGGTCCAATACCGTCATCTTGCGGGTGCTGCGCAACGAGAAATACTGCGGAGACCTGATCCAGAAGAAAACCTTTACGCCGAACTATCTGAGCCACGAAAAGAAGCTGAACCGGGGTGAGGAGGAATTCGTTGTCCTGCGGGACCACCATGAGCCGATCATCAGACGGGAGCTGTTTGAAAAGGTGCAGGCCGAGCTGGCCAAGCGTTCCCCGTCGGAAGAACAAAAAGCCAAGCACTCCAACCGTTATTGCTTCTCAGGCAAGATCAAGTGCGGCGTGTGCGGCTGCTCCTTTGTATCCCGAACCAGAAAGCGCAAGGACAAAAGCGTTTACAAGGCGTGGCGGTGTCTGGAAAATTCGCGGCACGGTTCTATTCATATCAACAAAATGGGAGATCAGGTCGGCTGCTCCGCTATGTCGCTGGGCGACGAGGACGCCAAATGGATGATGCAGGCGGTCGTGTCCAATCTCCAATTGGATATGCCGAAAGTCATCGGCAATCTGACCGGAGTTATCAAAGATGTTTTGGATTACGGCGGAAAAGAGGATAAAACCGCCCGGCTACAAGCTGGGTCCGCAAGCTTGTCCGAGAAAAAGCAGCGGTTGCTGGAGTTGTACATGGACAAAAGCATTACAAAGCAGGATTTTCAGAGCATGAGCGCCAAATATGACGCGGAAATCACTGTGTTGAATAAAGAAATGCAAGCCTGTGAGGCGCAGGAGCAGATCCGGCAAAACCAGGACGCCTTGCTGTCGGAGATAACAGCCACCCTGAATACTGTTGCAAGCGGCAGGGAATGGGATGATATCTTCTACCGGCATCTTCTCGATAAGATCACCGTTTATGACGACAGCAGGATCGAGATTTATCTGAATCTCCTGCCGACAAAATGGCGGTTTGCCCGTGCCGGAAGCGGCAGGTGCAATTTCGGCACATCAGTATCCCCCAAAAATCCAAGCCCAGAAACCCGCATGATAAAAGGAAATCCCGGCCCTATGTGCAATTTTAGTACGTCACTACCTATGTCGGTCAAGGTGCCAGTCACCTTGTCGTAGGGGCAGGCGTAGCGTTGGTGCAGGTACCGCATGGCGGCGCCTGATTCACCGTCCGGCCCGCCCAGCTGAGTCATGATGATCTTGGCCATGGCAGGGTTCGGATTTTTGATGTCTATAGGGTATTGCAGCTTTTTATCATAGCTCCACATAACTTATACCTCCTCCTGTTGCTGCCATGGCCACGGACCGTCCACCCATTTCCAGGTGTCCCCGCCGTCGTGGTCCATGTGGGTGAGCGGGCCGTATTTGTCCACAAACGCCTTTGCGGCGTCGGCGCGCATGGCGGAGTATTTTTTGTAAAACGCAAGTGCGTTTTGATCGTCGGGATGGGTGTTCAGGTACAGCGCCGTGTCATTCAATGCAAAATCGCACACCTGCACGCGCTTGAGCAGCACCTCGCGCTCATTCATTTCCGTGCCTCCTCTCCAACAAATGGCAGGTCCAGCTCGGGGAATATGGTGCCGCGGCTGAAGCCTTTATCTGGGTCGTATACCTCTCCCCACTTCTGCATGGGAGTGTAACTCATGGCCGGGGTGATGCAGTAGCCGCACTCAGTCTCGTCCGGTATTGGGAACGTGTAAATGGGCGGCTCAATCTCTACGGGGGGCAGCGGGCTGATCACAGGCGGATTCACCTCGATACGAACGCTCTCCCTGTCTAAGTATTGCATGGCCTCCACGGACGGATAGGGCAGCTCTGCGAAGCTTGGGTGGACGTCCATGGTCGGGCGGGGCATGGAAAGGGGCATCGGCTGTGTACTCATGCTTCCGGAGCTGTAGGTGTGGTTAAGCTGTGGGACAACCGTTTCCATTTGCATCATGTGAACAGGCTGGGTCTTTTGCACAGGCCGCTCCATCCGGGCCGACCGCTCCACCTGGGCCGACCGCTCCGCCTGGACCGTCTGCTCCGCCTGGACCGACCGCTCCACCTGAGCCGTCTGCTCCGCCTGGACTGTCTTTTCTTTCTGAACCATCCAGTCTTTTCGGGGCGCGGGCGCGGACGGTGTAACACGCTTCCAGCCGCCGTCCATGGTGGTCTTTTGGTATGTTTCCTGCCGTTTATATTCCAAACATCTCACTCCTATTGTTTTTTTCGCACAACAGGGCGCAAAGCCTTATTGTACCATCGCACCAGAATATGCGATTTTTGCGCCGCCTGTGTCTCCGGGGAACGGCGGCGGCAGCGGCGGCCCCTGCCAAATTTTCCGAAAAGCACGCATTATCCCATATACCCTGTACCGCGCACACTCTATTTTGGTGAAAAGCTGAATTTTTGGCCGCGTTTGGTCAAGAATAGTGCAAGGAGCGGCTGTGGGTGGTCCGGCCGCAAAACATGGACTGGAGCGTGCCTGATGACAGAAATCAAAAACCTCGACGAAAAAATTGCCGCGGCCGCAAAGGCCGCGTTTTCGGATAAGACGGTCCCCCCGCCAGACAAGCTGTGGCATCGCCTGCGGATAAAAACCCGCGAGCTGTACGCCTGCTACATGCGGGTGGGCGGCGCCGACCGCCACCCACCCTGGGAGGAGTGGCTCTGCGACAACTACTATGTGCTGGAAAAGGAGTCCAAGCAGGCCGCGCGGGACCTCCGGCTGCTGGCCAAGAGGTCGGCGCCCGAGGAGCTGGCGCGTTTTTACGCGCTGTTTTTCCAGGTGCTGGCAGGGGCCCGCCCGCCCGTGTGCGATGAGACAATCACCGCCATCCTGCGGGAGGCGGCCCGCTACGGAAGTATTAGTGAAAAGCAGTTTTCCTTTGTGCCCACCGCCATCAAGGCCGCGCTGGTGGAGCTTGCGCATCGGGCCTGCTTACAGGAGAAGTCCGGCGAGCTGATGGGCTACGCGGTCACCGGCCTGATCCGCCTGGGCGCCGTGGATATGGAGAGCATTATCCATGGCTGCAGCAGCATCGAGGCCGTGCTGCTGCAGGACCCGGCGGGCGTCTACGGCCAGATGACCGGCGAAAGCCGCCGCCACTACCGCCGCCTGATCGCCCAAATCGCCGCCAAAACCGGTGTTGACGAGACAACGGCAGCCAAAAGCATGCTGGCCAGCTGCCAGCAGCAGCAGGGCGTGCACGCCCACATCGGCTACCCGATTCTTACCTCCACGCACATTACCGGGCCGCGGCGCAGGCGCGGCCGTCTGGCCGTGGGCCTTGGCGTTTTGCTGCCCTTTCTGGTGGCCATGCTGCTGGGCTGGCTCTGCCGCAGCCCCTGGGTATCGGTACTCACCTACCTGCCGCTTTGGGAGATTCTGCGCACCGTGATCCAGCACTTCGCCATGGCCGGCGTGGAAGTGGATTTTATCCCGCGAATGAACCTGAAAAAGCTGCGGGACAAGCCCAAGACGGTGGTGCTGGTGTCCACACTGCTGCCCAAGGCCGCCGATGCCTACCAGCTGAAAGACCGGCTGGAGCAGCTGTTCTTTTCCAACTCCGACCCGGACATGTACTACTGCATCCTGGCCGATCTGGGCGAGTGGCCCTATCCCACCGACGAAAAAGATGAAAGCCAGATCGCCGCCACCCGCAAGGTGATCGAGGGCCTCAACTTAAAGCACGGCCGGCGCTTTATGCTGTTTTTGCGTGCGCGCTCTTATAACAAGACCCAGAACAAATACTCCGGCTGGGAGCGAAAGCGCGGCGCCATTACCGAGTTCGTGCGCTATCTCAAGGGCGAGCGGGTCTCGCTGCACACCTTTGTGGGGGACGCCGCCATTTTGCCCGATATCCGCTTTATCGTGGCACTGGACGCCGACACCAGCTTATTATATGAAAGCGCCCAGACCTTGGTGTCGGCCGCCATCCACCCCATGAACCGCCCGGTGGCCGACGAGGACGGCGTGGTGCGCGAAGGCTGCGGCATTCTAGCGCCCAAGATCAGCACCGACCTGGACAGCGCCCGCAAAACCCCTTTTTCCCGCGTGATGACCGGCTGCGGCGGCGTGACCGCCTACGACACCAAGGACAAGGACTTCTACCAGGATTTGTTTGGCGACAGCATCTTCGCCGGCAAGGGCTTGATCGACGTGGATTGCTTTCACGCGCTGCTCTCGCGGCGCTTCCCCGAAAACCAAATATTAAGCCACGATATCCTGGAGGGCGCTTACCTGCGGGTGGGCTTTGTGTCCGACGCCGAGATGACCGACGGAGCCCCCAGCGGCATGTTGGCCTGGCTGGCCAGGCTCCATCGCTGGCAGCGGGGTGACTGGCAGAACCTGCGCTTTATCGGCAGCCGCTACCGGGCCGAGGGCAAGGCCTGGGAAAACCCTATTGGCAACCTGAGCAAATACAGGCTGTTCGACAACCTGCGCCGGTCGTTCACCCCAATCTCGGCGCTGCTGTGCGTGCTGGCGGCGGCGGTGACGCCCCGGCCGCTGAGCTGGGTGCTGGCGCTCTGCGGCATTTTGGCCGTCACCTTCTCCTCTCTTTGGGCCGCTTTCTTCTCGCTGCTGGGCGGGGGACTGTTCACGGTGTCCCGCAAGTTCTTCACCCGCACGCTGCCCCACACGCTGGAGCTGATTGCCCAGGGGGCTTTCCGCCTGATCATGCTGCCCGCCCAGGCGCTGGTCACGGCGGACGCGGCGATTCGGGCGCTCTGGCGCACTTTCGTCTCCCACAAAAAAATGCTCGAGTGGCAGACCGCCGCCCAGAGCGACGGCAGCGGCGGCATGAAGGCGCTGTTGTGCAGGTTCTGGCTGCCCGAGCTGTTCGCCGTTGCGTATCTGGTGTGGACACTGCCCTCGCCGATCTGCCTGCTGGGCCTGGTGTTCGCGCTGGTCATGCCGGTGGCCTGGTACTCGGCGCGCCTTTCGTCCGACGACCCCGGAGGTGTCCTCACCGGCGCCCAGCGGGACACGCTGATCAGCTACAACGCGGCCATGTGGCGCTACTACGAGGAGTTCGCCGACCAGAAAAACAACTACCTGCCGCCGGACAACATCCAGCAGTCCCCGGTGTTCCGGGTGGCGGCGCGCACCTCGCCCACCAACATCGGCATGCAGCTGCTCTCGGTGCTGGCGGCCCGCGACTTCGACTTTATCGACACAGCCGGCCTTTACGAGCGGGTGGAGCGCACCATCGCCACCGTGGAGAGTCTTCCCAAGTGGAACGGCAACCTGTATAACTGGTATGACACCGAAACGCTGGAGACCCTGAAGCCCGAGTTCGTTTCCACCGTGGACAGCGGAAACTTCATCTGCTGCATGGTGGCGCTGGCCCAGGGCCTTTCGGAGTTCGCGCAGAAAATGCCCGCCATGGCCGGACTCATCGCGCGCATTGAGCGCATTGTGGAGGAGTGCGACCTCACGGTATTCTACAACAGGAAGAAGCACCTGTTCTCCATCGGTTACGACATGCCCGACGGCGGGCTGGTGGGCTCCCACTACGACTTTCTCATGAGCGAGGCGCGGCTGACCAGCTACTACGCCGTGGCCCGCAAAACGGTGGGAAAGCGCCACTGGGGCACGCTGAACCGCACCATGTCCCGCTGTGGCTCCTACGCCGGGGCCGTGAGCTGGACCGGCACCATGTTTGAGTACTTCATGCCCCACCTGCTGCTGCCGGTGTACGAGGGCTCGCTGCTCAGCGAAGCGCTTACCTACTGCCTATACTGCCAAAAGAAGCGGGTGAAAAGCCTGGATGTGCCCTGGGGCATCTCCGAAAGCGCTTTCTACGCTTTCGACAACAACCTGAACTACCAGTACAAGGCCCACGGCGTGCAAAAGCTGGGGGTGAAGCGCTATCTGGACAAGGAGCTGGTGATCTCCCCATACTCCACGTTTATCACAATCCCATTCAACCCCAACTCCTCCATGGAAAACCTGCAGAAGCTGCGGGAGCTGGGGGTGTACGGGCGCTACGGCTTTTACGAGGCCGTGGACTTCACCGCCGAGCGGGTGGGGGCGGGCTCCTTGTCGGTCACCCGCAGCTACATGGCTCACCACATCGGCATGAGCATGGTGGCCAGCTGCAACGCGGTGTTTGAAAACCGCATGCAAAAACGATTTATGAGGGACCCGTATATGCATTCAGCCAAGGAATTCCTACAGGAAAAGATCGCCAAGAACACCGTGGTGTATGATGAGCTAACCAACAGCGAGGCCCGCGGAGAAAAGCACGAGCGCCCCAAGCTCCACCGGGACGAAAGCGGCGAAATCTACCCCCAAGCGCCCCGCTGCACCCTGCTGACCAACGGCGAGCTCACCGATGTGCTCACCGACAGCGGCATGGGCTACCTGAAGTTCGGCGAAACGGACCTGACCCGCCGGGAAGAGGACCTGCTGCGCCGGGGTCAGGGCCTGCTGGTGGTGGCGCGCATGGGCGGCAAGACGATCCCGGCCACGCTGGCCCCTTTCTACGACCAGGAGGCCCAGTACAGCGTGGAGTACCAGGAGCACAGCGTGACCTACTTCGCCCGCCGCAAGGAGGCCGAGGTGGGCGTGCGCTGCATGGTGCACCCCACTATCTCCTGCGAGCAGCGCCAGATCGTGCTGAAAAACCAGACCGGCCAGAAGCAGTCGGCCCAGGTGCTGGTGTACCTGGAGCCCACCCTGTGCCGCCACCGGGACTACAGCGCCCACCCGGCCTACTCCAAGCTGTTTGTGCAATCCGGCTACAACCCCGAAAACAAGACACTGACCTTCTGCCGCCGGGGCCGGGACTCCACCGTGGACCTGTACCTGACCGTGGGCTTTTTACAGGATGTGGAATTCGTTTACGAAACCCGGCGAGAAGCGCTGATGAGCGCCCCCGGTGGCACAAGGGACCTGCTGCGCTTCTGGGACAAGTCTTTCTCCTGCGCCGACACCGGCGCCCCCGACGCCTGCTGCGCGCTCAAGTTCGACCTGCTGATGGGCGCGGGCGGCCAGGCCCAGGCCACGCTGCTGCTCTGCGCCAGCCGCACGCTGTCCGAGGGGGTGGCCGGCATCATCAACATGCGCTCGGCCGGGCTGATGGACCAGAAGACAGCGGCCAAGTCCCCGCTGCTGGGGGACTCGCTGGAGGGCAGGCTGGGCAGCGCGCTGCTGGGCCAGCTGCTATATCCCCAGGCGGGCCGGGCCGTGGACCCCGCCGCCCGCCGCCAAAACAGCCTGGGCCAAAGCGGGCTCTGGTGCACCGGCGTTTCGGGCGACCTGCCCATCGCGCTGGTGGAGCTGGACCGGGAATTCGACCCCGCCATGCTGGGCAGTTACCTGCGGCTGCACCGCACGTTGCGTGGTGTACAGGTGGAGTTTGACCTGGTAATCCTTTACACCGGCGGTGAAGAGCAGCGCTGCCGCCTGCTGGAGCTGGTGACCCGCTGCCATGTAAACGGCATTTTGGGCAGCAGGGGGGGCGTGTTCGTGCTGGACAAGTACGGCCTGTCCCCCGAGCTGGTCACGCTGCTGCACGCTGTTGCGCGCCACACGGCGGCGGGCGCGCTGCCCGCCACGCCCCCGATCCCTTTCCGGCCGGCCGAGTGGCGGGCTGTGTCACCGGTAGCCATGCCCGGGTCCCCCGAGCTGCGGGTGGAGGGCGGCGCGTTCCACCAGGGCCGTTTTTACGTGGACAAGGAAAGCCCGCTGCCCTACTGTCACGTGCTGGCCAGCCCCGTGTTCGGCACGCTGGTCAGCGACAGGGCCCTGGGCTTCACCTGGGCCATAAACGCCCGCGAAAACAAGCTGACCCCCTGGTACAACGACATCTGCACCGACAACCGCGGCGAGCTGCTGCTGCTTTCGGACGGTGCCTCCTGCTGGGATCTGTGCAACGGCGCCAGGGCCTCTTTCTCCGCCGCCGACGCGTTCTACGAGGCCAAGACAGCCGGCTTGCACAGCAGCGTGCGGGTTACGGTGGCGGCCAAGGGCTTCGCCAAATACCTGGACGTGACGCTTGAGAACACCGGCGCAAAGCCCAGGGAGCTGCAGCTGGCCTATTACCTGGAGCCGGTGCTGGCGGTCACGCGGGAAACCGCGCGCTGTATCCGCTGCGAAAGGCGCGGCCGCGAGGACATCCTGCTGCTGCACAACCCTTACAACACCGCCGTGCAGTGCCACGCGGCGCTCACGGCCCGCGGGGACGGGCTGAAGGAGCTCTGCTTCACCAGCGGCCGGGCCGCCTTCCTGTGCGGCGACTGGAGCCCCGGGGATATTGCCCCCGACGACGACCCCTGCGCCGCCGCCATTGCCACCTTGCGCCTTGCGCCGGGCGAGAACCGGCAGCTGCGCTTTGTGCTGAGTTACGGCATGACTGCCGACAGCGCGCTGGAAATGGCCCGCCGGGACCTGCCCGCCCAGCGGCAGCCGGAGGAAACCATCCGAATTCACACTCCCAACGAGGCCGTGAACCAGTATATCAATCATTTCGCGCCGCATCAGATTTTGGCCTGCCGCATCCACGGCCGCACCGCCTTCTACCAGTGCGGCGGGGCCTACGGCTTCCGGGACCAGCTGCAGGACAGCACGGCCTGGCTGCTGCTGGACCCCGAGATCACAAGGCGCCAGATTCTGCGCTGCTGCGCGGTGCAGTTCGAGGAGGGGGATGTGCTGCACTGGTGGCACCCGCTGCCCCAGAACGCGGGCGGTCTGCGGGGTGTGCGCACCAGGTTCAGCGATGATCTGCTGTGGCTGCCCTACGCGGTGTGCGAGTACGTGGAAAAAACCGGAAACGCCGACATCCTGAGCGTGAGCGCCCCCTACCTGAGCGCCCCGGAGCTTTCGGAAAAGGAGCACGAGCGCTATATCCCGCCCGGCCGCAGCAGCCTGCGGGAGGATGTGTACAGCCACTGCGCGCGCGCCATCGACCGGGCCTGGCGGCTGGATGAGCGGGGCCTGCCGTTGATCGGCTGCGGTGACTGGAACGATGGCTTCAGCGCGGTGGGCCTTGGCGGAAAGGGCAGCAGCGTGTGGCTGGCCCTGTTTATGGCCTGCGTGCTGGAGCGCTTCGCGCCGCTGTGCGCGCTGCGGGGCGAAGCCGACCGTGCCGAGGAATACCGCCGCCGCGCCGCCGGCCTGAAAGCGGCGGTGGACGCCCACTGCTGGGACGGAGGCTGGTACGTGCGCGCTTTCTTCGACAACGGCGAACCCATGGGCGCTTCCGGCAACGAGGAGTGCCGGATCGATCTGCTGCCCCAGAGCTTTGCGGTGTTCGCGGGCATGCCCGACCGTCAGCGGGTGGAGCAGGGGCTGCGCAGCGCCTGCAAGCACCTGTACGACCGCAAGCTGCGGCTAGCGCGGCTGTTCACACCCCCTTTCCAGCACTCCCGCCAGCAGCCGGGCTATGTCAAGGCCTACCCGGGGGGCATCCGGGAAAACGGCGGTCAGTACACGCACGCGGCTATCTGGTTCGCCATGGCGCTGCTGGAGGGCGGCCTGGAGGAGGAGGGCGCCGAGCTGCTGCAGATGCTCTGTCCCGCCGACAGGGCGCTGCACAAAGGGCTGGCGGCCCAGTACAAGCTGGAGCCCTACTATATGGCGGCGGATATCTACGTAGGACCCGGCGCGCCGGGCCGCGGCGGCTGGAGCATGTACACCGGCGCAGCCTCCTGGTACTACCGGGCGGTGGTGGAGGTGCTGCTGGGCGTGAAGCGCGTGGGCGACAGGCTCCTGTTCCGGCCCAGGCTGCCGGCGGAGTGGGCGGAGGTATCCCTGGAGCTCACGCTGCGGGGCACCCGCATACAGGTGCGCATGAAGCGCGGACAACCCCACCCCCTGACCTGCGACGGCGCGCCCGCCGACAGCGTGCCGCTGGATGGCGGCTCCCACACCGTTGTAGTGGGTGTCTGAAAGCGCGGTGGTATTTTTGAATTGCGGCTGGTAAATATCCCCGGCTTGTGGTATAATAGTACAGATTTTTTTATCGGGGGCCCGGTACTCTGAAAGCCGGCTGGTCAGACTGCCAATGCCCCGACAACCAAAGGAGATGACCGGATGAGCAGTAAACTCGAGCGCGCGAGCATCGGCCAGGGGATACACCTGGGGGCTGTGCGCGACCCAAAGTTCAAGCACAATCTGCTGTCTGCAAGCTTTGTGTTGCCGCTTTCGGAAAAGGATGTCTCCGACAACGCGGTAACACCCTACATTCTGCGGAAAGGCTGCCGGGAGTGCCCCGATTTTTCCTCCCTGAACGCCCGCCTGGCCGGGCTGTACGGCGCGGCGCTGGACGCGGATATTACCAAATTTGGCGGCTGGCAGGTTCTGGAGCTCTCGATCCGCGGACTGGACAACCGCTTCGCGTTGGAAAATGAGGACGTGACCACCCAGTGCGCCGAGCTGCTGGCCTCGGTCCTGTTGGACCCCAAGCTGGACGGCAAGGGCCTTTTCGATGAGAAGGACACCGCGCTGGAGCGCCAGTACGTGCTGGACACCATCGAAGCCCAGATCAACGACAAGCGCGCCTATGCCCGCAGCCAGTGCATCAAGCACATGTGCGCGGGCGAGCCAAACGCTGTGCGCCGCTACGGCAGCATTGAGACTGCCAGGGCAATCACGCCGGAATCGGCCGTCCGGGCCTACCGCCGCATGGTGGAAACCGCGCCGGTGGAGCTGATATTCGTGGGATCGGGCGACAGTGCCCGCTTCGCCCAGGTGTTCCAAAAGCGCTTTGGGCAGGTAAGGCGCAGTCCGCTGCAGCTGGAGCGCATGCGCCCCCGGGAAAAAGCGGACAAGGTCCGCGAGCGGGTGGAGCACATGGATCTCAGCCAGTCCAAGCTGGTTATGGGCATGCGCACCGGCGGCGCCGCCGGCCCCCGGGAGCTCCAGGCGCGCCGGGTGTTTTCGGCGCTTTACGGCGGCACCCCGTTTTCCAAGCTGTTTTTGAATGTGCGGGAGAAGCTGAGCCTGTGCTACTACTGCGCCAGCCGCTTCGACGTATCCACCGGGCTGATAACCGTGGAAAGCGGCGTAGAGGCCAAAAACAGTGACAAAGCCCGTCAGGAGGTGCTGCGTCAGCTCAAGGCGGTGCAGGAGGGCGGCTTCGACGAAACCGAGCTGGCCAACACCAAGCTGCTGCTCAAGAACTCCATCCGCTCCACCGGCGACACTCTCACCGGCCTGCAGGGCTGGTACATGGCCCAGGTGCTGCGCGGCCGGAACGACTCCCCCGAAGAGGACGCCGCCCAGATCGAAGCCGTGACCCGCGACGAGGTTATCGAGGCCGCCAGGGCTGTTACACTCGACACCGTATACTTCCTGACCGGCAACGAGGAGGAGGCGCAATGAAACAAATAAAATCTGTCAGATTGGGCGAAAGCTACACCCGCATCGACCATTCGTCGGGGCTCACGCTGCTGCTCTGCCCCATGGTGGGCTTCTCCAGCGCCTACGCGCTGTTTGCCACCAAGTACGGATCGGTGGACAGCTGCTTCAAAACCGGGCTGGACGACGACTTCACGCAGGTGCCGGCCGGTATTGCCCACTACCTGGAGCACAAGATGTTCGAGAGCGAGCAGGGGGACGCGTTCGCGCGCTACGCCGCCACCGGCGCCAACGCCAACGCCTACACCTCCTTTGACCGCACCGCCTACCTGTTCTCCTGCTCCGACCACTTCGCCGAGTCGCTTGACATCCTGCTGGACTTTGTCACCGACCCCTACTTCACCGAGCAGACGGTGGAGAAAGAGCGGGGCATCATCGCCCAGGAGATCAAAATGTACGACGACAGCCCCGAGTGGCGCGTGTTCTTCAACATGCTAGGGGCCATGTACCACGAAAACCCTGTTCGCGTTGACATAGCGGGCACGGTGGAGTCCATCGCAGAAATCGACGAAAAGCTGCTTTACCGCTGCTACAACACTTTCTACAACCTGCGCAACATGGTGCTGTGCGTGGCCGGAGGCTTCGACCCCGACACGGTGGTGAAAGCCGCCGACCGCATTCTGAAGCCCGCCGGGGAGCTAAAGGTGGAGCGCCGGAAATTCCACGAGCCCAGCACCGTGCGGGAGCGCAAGGTGGAGCAGGTGTTGCCGGTGGCCCAGCCGCTGTTCCACATCGGCTTCAAGGGGGTGGCCGGGGCCAGCGAGGCCCAGAACCTGTACCACCAGACGCTGGACGAGCTGCTTGTGGAGATCATCGCGGGCGAGGCCAGCCCCCTCTACCGCCGCCTGTACGACCAGGGGCTTATTAACCAGACCTTCAGCGGCGAGGCCATGGCCTCCCGGGACTACGCGCTCTGCTTCTTTGCCGGTGAATCCCGCGACCCGGAGCAGGTGCACGTGCAGCTGGTGCAGGAGATTGAGCGACTGAAGCTGGAGGGCATCCCCGAGGAGGTGTTCCGCCGCTGCCAGAAGGCGCTCTACGGCCGCTATATGAGTATATACGGCAATGTGAACGCGGTGGCCGGTCTTATGCTCACCTGCCACTTCGCGGGCATTGAGATGTACGAGCTGCTGGACGTGATCGCAAACGCTACGCTGGGTGGTCTGCAGGACCGCATGCTCCAGAGCTTCGACACCGACAAATGCTCGATCTCGGTGGTGACGTCCGGCGCGTAGAGCGCCGTCTGTCCGCAAGGGTGGTCCAATGCCCCCTCGTGAGCTCCCCGGTTCCGCGCAACTGGCGCGGGCTGTAAAAATCCCCATTGTATGCTTCGATACGCCGCAGGCGCGCGCTCCTGCGGTTTCCCCTGTCCCTGGATATTTTGTCCAGGTGGGGGCTTTGAAAGGATGGTACCATGACAGAGACCCTTTCTTTCCCCGGCCTTGGGCTGGAATTTTTGCTGAACCCGGTGATCGTGCAGATCACCGACACCTGGGCCATCAAATGGTATGGCGTGATTATTACGCTGGGCTTTGTGGCGGGCTGCGCCTATGCGCTGGTCCGCTCCAAGAGCTTCGGGCTGGACCCCGACCGGGCGCTGGACGTGCTGCTGGGCGCCGTGATCGGCGGTATTGTGGGCGCGCGGCTTTATTATGTGGTGTTCAGCTGGGATATGTTCAAGGACAACCCGACCCGCATCTTCCGCATCTGGGAGGGCGGCATCGCCATTTATGGCGGCGTGATCGGCGGGCTGCTGGCCGCGCTGATTCTGTGCCGCGTACGCAAGGTGAAGCTGCTGCCCATGATGGACGCGGGCGTGACGGGCCTTGCCATTGGGCAGGCTATCGGCCGCTGGGGCAACTTCGTGAATATGGAAGCTTTCGGCGCCAACACCACCGCCCCCTGGGGAATGACAAGCCCCACCATCTCCCGGTACCTGGCCTACAACCAGCGGCATCTGGCCGAGCTCGGCGTCAGCGTAGACCCGCTGACACCCGTGCACCCTACTTTCTTCTACGAATCCATGTGGTGCCTGATCGGTTTTCTGCTTCTGGTGTGGTACACGAACCGGCGCCGGTACGACGGCGAGCTGTCTGTCCTTTACGCGGGCTGGTACGGCTTGGGCCGGTTTTGGATCGAGGGCCTGCGCACCGACAGCCTGATGCTCGGGAATGTCCGGGTGTCCCAGGCGCTTGCTCTTTTGTGTGTGCTGGCGGCGGTGATCGTACTTATCGCCGTGCGGGTGAGGATCAGCCGCTCGGACAACCCGCACGTTCTGCCGCTGTATGTGAACACCCCCGAGGGCAGGGCCGTTCTGGCCGGCACCTTTTACGGGGAACAGAAAACTGCGGTCGGCGCGGGGGCCGCTGTTCCCGCCGCGCCCGGGAACCGTCCCCGGCGGCTGCGGGGTGCGAAGAGAATGGCGGCGGCGCGCCTGAGGCGGCCCCGCAAGCGGGGACTGAACCGATAAGAACCTGTTTCACAAGGAGGAAAAATCAATGGCGAAGATCATCGACGGCAAGGCCGTGTCTGCCCGGGTGCGGGCCCGGTTGAAAGACGAGGCGGCGACGCTGCGGGAAAAAGGTGTGACACCCGGCCTTGCGGTGGTGCTGGTGGGGGAGGACCCCGCCTCCAAGGTATATGTGGGCAACAAAGCGAAAGCCTGTGACGAGCTGGGCATTTACTCAGATCAGCACACGCTGCCGGCCAAAACCACCCAGCAGGAGCTGCTGGCGTTGGTGGAACGGCTTGGGGCGGACCCGAAAATCCACGGCATCCTGGTGCAGCTTCCGTTGCCGGACCACCTGGACGAGGAGACGGTGATCGCCGCCATCAACCCCCAAAAGGACGTGGACGCCTTCCACGCCCAGAACGTGGGCCGGATCGTGATTGGCAACCACCTGTTTTTGCCCTGCACCCCGGCCGGGGTCATGGAGCTGATTGCCTCCACCGGCGAGAACATCCAGGGCAAAAGCTGCGTGGTGGTGGGCCGCTCCAACATCGTGGGCAAGCCCATGGCCATGCTGCTCATGCACGCCCACGGCACTGTGACCATCTGCCACAGCCGCACAAGGGACCTGGCGGCCGTGTGCCGCAGCGCCGACATTCTGGTGGCGGCCATTGGAAAGGCCGGATTCATCACGGCCGACATGGTAAAGCCGGGGGCCGTTGTCATCGATGTGGGCATGAACCGGGATGAAAACGGAAAGCTGTGCGGCGACGTGGACTTCGCCTCGGTGGAGCCTGTGGCGGGCTACATAACCCCGGTGCCGGGCGGCGTGGGACCCATGACCATCACCATGCTGATGCAAAACACCATCACAGCGGCAGAAAGCGCGCTCAAAAACGCGCAAAGCCTGTAAATATCCAGGGCAATCGCTTTTCCGCGATTATGGAACAATGCGTTCCCGCCTGAATGCCTTTTGCTTTTTCGCAGAAACGCACGAGAACATTCTTGTTCCCGTGCGTTTCCCTGCGTGGGCGCTCAGTCTGTTGCTCTACTTTAACCTCAACGTCATTGGCCATCAGGGGCGGCCTTTATACCAAATAAAATTAACCTCCGGCGGGCTCTCTCAGCTTTCCAGCGGGAAACCGTGCATAAAGCCATTCAGATCCATGGAGCACACGTCCCCACCGATGATCTTGTCGTTGTACACCAGCATGTTCAGGCGCACCTCGCCCTCGGCGCTTGGGTAGTTGGTGATTAGATAGGAGTAGCGCTTGCAGCGCTTTCCTGCATATTTTTCCAAATTATACCCCTGTTGCTTTTGAATCGTATTATACCCATTGTATGTTTCGTCGAATTCCTTGGGGACGATGACCTCCAGGATTTCCACCGGCTCCTCCTGCAGCTCCCAGCCAAAGGATTTTGCGAAATTTACCCGCTGCTCATTTGTTTTCGCGGTGTTTTTGCGCTTTTCGGAGGACACCGAGCTGCCTGTGGAGGTTTCCACCGAGCTTCCGAACAGCTTGCTTACCCCCACATACCCAAGACACACCACCAGCGCCAGCGCCAAAACGCCGGCGACCATCCTCTTTCGCGAAAGCCGGAACGACACCATAAACATATTTTTCACCTCAACATATTGGATTGCTGTAAACAGACCTTGTTCCAACATATTCGATGAACGGACAGTTTATGCGGACACCGCGTGAATTTCGCAAATTGCGCGGGAAACAGGCCGAAAGCCCGCTGGTTTTATAGTAATATGTCTATTTTACTATACTATTTGTTTAATTGTGTCCGCAGGCTCTGCAAAATTTTCTTTTCCCGGCGGGAGACCTGCACCTGGGTCATGCCCAGCTGCTCGGCGGTTTGCACCTGGGTCATGTTGTTGAAATAGCGCAGGAACACCAGCTTGCGGTCGTGGGGCTCCAGCTGGCCCAGCACCTGTTTGAGGGAGATGATGTCGGCCAGCATATCCTCGGGGGAATCGGTGGGCAGGTCGATTTGGCCGCCGCCCTCTTCGTCGCTTTCAGTCAGTGAGATAGGCGGCGCCGCGGCCGAGACCGCCTCCACCACCATGGATTCTTCCACCTCCAGCTCTCGGGCGATTTCACTGATCACCGGCTCCCTGCCGTGCTCGGTGCCAAAGCGCTCCCGCATGCGGCTGATTTTGAGCGAAAGCTCCTTGAGGCTGCGGCTGACCTTGACAGTGCCGCCGTCGCGGAACAGACGGCGCATCTCGCCCAGGATTACCGGCACTGCGTAGGTGGAAAAGCGCACGCCGCGGTCCTGGTCGAAAGCGTCGGCGGCCTTGACCAGCCCCATACACCCGGCCTGGAACAGGTCGTCATACTCCATACCGCGCCCCTTGAGCTTGCCCGCGCAGGAGTGGACCAGCCCTATGTTGTTTTGGATCAGGTCCTCCCGGGATATGCGTGTGCTATTCATCTTCCTCTCCCTTGGAGGATATCTTCCGGGATAGGGTGACAGTGGTGCCTCCTCCCGCTCTGGAGGCGACGCGCACCTTGTCGCAGAGGCTTTGCATCACGGCAAAGCCAAGCCCCGCCCGCTCCCCGCTTTTGCTGGTGGTGTAAAGGGGCTCCATTGCCTTTTCAATATCCTCTATGCCGCAGCCCTTGTCCCTGATTTTGATTACCACCAGGTTGTGGGGGTATATGGCCGCGGTTATGTAGATATTCGCAATCTGCTCCTTGTAGCCGTGCACAATGCAGTTGGTTACCGCCTCGCTCACCGCTGTTTTGATGTCGGAAAGCTCCTCCACCGTGGGGTCCAGGGCCGCCACAAAGGCCGACACCGCCGTGCGCGCAAAGCCCTCGTTGATGCTGCGGCTTTTAAAGGTGATCTTCATTTCATTGATCGCTTTCACTTTTCCGCCCTCCGTTCTCAATGACCGCCAGCCTGTCCAGCCCCGCCAGCTTCATCACCTTTTTAATGTGCCCCGAAAGATTCACAACCCGCAGCTGCCCGCCCAGCTCCTGCATTAAGGAGTAGCGCCCCATCACCAGCCCGATGCCCGAGCTGTCCATGAAGCTGACTTCCTTAAAGTCCAGCACCAGCACGTCAGGGTGGGAGCGCTGGGCGGCCTCGTCGATTTCCTCCCGGATATTTTTCGCGCCGTGGTGGTCGATTTCACCGTCCAGATAGGCGGTCATTATTTCATCCGCATGATAGATTCTCACAGACATGTTCTTTTCAACTTCCTCCCAATGTTTTATCCTATTGTTCCCAGAAAAGAATCCCCTATCCATAAGGATAGAGGATTCTTTGTGAAAATTTTCGCGCATTTTGTCTATACAATTAGTGATATTATTACGGCGTTATACATGTTTCGACATTTCCAGCGCCAGCGGCCGCAGCTGGGACGCAAGGTACAGGGAGCCGCACAACAGCAGCACCTCCCCCCGTTCACAGCGCGCCAGCCCGCGTCGCACCGCCTCGCGCAGGTCGGGCACCGCCTCGGCCGGGCAGTGGGCCCGCGCTTTCCCGGCCAGCTCCTTGGCGGGCAGGCCCCGGGGATTGTCCGGGGCGACAGCCAGCAGATCGGCGCAGCGGGGCAGCAGTTCGGCCAGCATGGCGTCCACCTCCTTGTCGGCCAGCACCCCCATCACCAGATGGACCGGGCGCTGCGGCAACAAATCCAGCGCCGCGCCCAGCGCTTTGACCCCTTGCAGGTTGTGGGCGCCATCCAGCAGCACCAGCGGCTCGCGGCCCAGTATCTCCAGACGCGCCGGGAAACAGGTGGTCGCGATGCCCTCAAAAACCACATTGTAAGGCACGCTGAAGCCTGACAAGGAAATGGCCTTTACAGCCTCCAGCACGGTCAGGGTGTTGTAAATCTGGTGCTTTCCGGCCAGCGGGATGCGGTACTCCCGCTCCTCCCACCGGACGCGGCTTCCCTCGATGCCCATTTCCAGGATCTCTACCCCCGCGGCCCCCGGAATCAGCAGCCGGTTTTCCATGAGCGCGCACTGCTCCATGATCACGGCCAGGGCCTCCGGGTCCTGGAGTGGGTAGCTGACTGTGACGCCCCCCCGCTTGATGATGCCGCACTTTTCGGCCGCTATTTTTTCGAGGGTGTCCCCCAGGTACTCCATGTGGTCCATACCGATAGCTGTGATCACCGAGCAGAGCGGTGCGTCGATCACATTGGTGGCGTCGAACCGGCCGCCCATACCCACCTCCAGCACCACGATGTCACAGCACATGCGGGTAAAGTACTCCATGGCCACGGCCACCACCACCTCGAATTCAGTGGGGGTTTCCCCCATGGCGTCCAGCTCATCCCAGTGGGCCTTTACCACCCGCGTGCAGTCGGCCAGATCCCTTTTGGAGATCATCTTGCCGTCGAGCTGGATGCGCTCACGGAAATCCAGCACAAACGGGGAGATGTACAGGCCGGTGCGGTAGCCGGCTTGCCGCAGGATGCCGTTTAGCATGGCGCAGGTGGAGCCCTTGCCGTTGGTGCCCGCCACGTGGATGAATTTGAGCTTTCGCTGGGGGGCATCCATGCGCTCCAGCAGCATGGATACTCGCCGCAGGCCCGGTTTGGAGCCGAACCGGGCGATGGAGTGGATAAACGCTAACGCTTCTTGATAGTCCATGGCATTCTCCCATACTTGTTACGATATTAGTTGAACACAGGGGGGGCTTTGCTTTTGCGCCTGTTGGCGCGGGGGTGGCGCGCTGCTTGGTGTCGGTTGTTGCTCGCCGTTGGCGGGCAAGAATAAGGAACCCCTAAGCCGGGGTACGCCACAAAGTAACCAAAAGTTTCTCAAGGGTGTTCCCCCCTTAAGAAACTTTCCTGTTAGTATTACAGTTGTATCCGAGGCAAAGATTATGATAAACTGGCTCCAAGGGGGCCGGAGAGATGACAACAGAGGGAATGGCAGAGAGATATACGGCGGAATTGGAAGCACTGATGACAAGCATAGGGAAACGATACGCGACGGAGAATAGCCGGACGACGGCAAGGAGATAGAGCTACGGCGGCTGGTACAGACATATTACCATGGCGATGTGTGCCCATGCCTTGTTGTCCGTCCTGAAATTTCAGGAACAGGAGTGCTCTTATACAGTGAAGTCATTATTCTCCTAGGCAATTGCGAAACTCAAAACACCGCATAGTAAAGCGGAATAATAAGGTATTGAGGCTGTCGGAAGCCTCCGCGGGAAGCCATCAGGCTATTGCTATGGCTTATCATTGGCTGATATTTC
>Ga0153950_1000389_pt1 | contig 19696 bp, 17 predicted proteins | sample TSNJ034MetaG_FD_104737 | JGI IMG/M metagenome (GOLD analysis project Ga0153950, IMG submission 104737) | Attine ant fungus gardens microbial communities from New Jersey, USA - TSNJ034 MetaG | ecosystem: Host-associated > Fungi > Mycelium > Unclassified | place: USA: New Jersey, Wharton State...
CCCAGACAGGCCTGGCTCAATTCCCCCCACTTCTCCGAGGAAAACAGCTCCAGGAGGGAACCGCCCACGCTTTGGGGCCGCAGGTCGCTGAGGGGCAGCCGCTCCAGGATGGAAGCGATCTCCTCCTTGTGCGTTTTCAGCGCCGCCAGGTCCCCCCCGTCCGCCTGGGAAAACAGCGCGGACAGCTCCCCGGTCAGCGCCTCCCCCTTTTCGGTCTTCGCGTCCCAGTACAAGGTATCGCCCACAATCCAGGCGGCCACGTCGCCCGGGGGATCCGCCGCGTCAATTCCGAAGGAACCGCAGAAGCAGGTTTCCTCCGGCGCGTTGCAGGCCATGGCGACGACAACGCCGCTCTCCCGCCGCGCCTTGTAAAAGCTGTCCTGCGGGTCGCTGAGGAACACCATGTCCAGAATATCCATTGCCCGGACGTCGCAGGGGCGCGCTCCAAAGATCACAAAGGGCTCCTCCGGCACGCCGCCGGGTGTGATGGAGATGCTTTTGCCCCGGGTCTGAAAGGTGAGGAGGTTCTCGCTTTGCGGGAAGAAGAAATCCTTGGCGGATTTCACGGTGTTCAGCGCCTCCCCACAATATTCGACGCCGGTGTCCCAGCGGGTAAAATTGACCTGGCCGCCGGAGCGGGCGGGCAAAAACAAAGCGCGCGCGCCGCCAATGGCGGCCAGGAGCTCCGGTATCCGGCTTACGGAAAGCTTCAGCATCCTGTGGCACCTCCTCGCGTTGTGACGACGCCCGGCTCCACGTCCTCCTTGGTGTAATCGGTCAGGGGCGGGAGGGAGTCCGGGTCCGCCCCCGCCTGGTATGGGCCGTAAAAGGCGTTGATGTCCTTGATGAGCTTGCGGTTCAGCAGGTGCAGGGGGATCCCCTGGGGGCACACCCTGCTGCACTCGCCGCAGTCGGTGCAGCGCCCCGCCACATGATAGGCCCGGATGATGTGAAACAGGTTTTCCTCAAAGCTGTCCGCGTTGGCCTTTGCGCTCACCCCGGAACGCGCGTTGTCAAAGACGCATTGGTTGCAGGAACAGGCGGGGCACACGTTCCGGCAGGCGTTGCACCGGATGCACTTGGAGAGCTGGCCCCTCCAAAAATCGAAGCGCTCCCCCGCCGGCATGTCCTCCAGCTCGTTCACCCCGGCAAAGCGGTCGAAGCCCGTGTTTGCCGCCGTCTCCTCCGCGCCCAGCAGCTCGTCGTACGCCATGTGCTCCCCGCCCTTGCAGGCGATACATTTTTCCAAAAGCAGGTCGCTCCGGGGGCAGCTCTTCTCCCCGTACAGGGTCTGGAAGACAACCGCGCCACCCGCTTCCTCCAGGCTCCCCACGCCTTTTATGCCCTTGCCCCGGGCCTTTTCCATGTCCAGCATTCCGCCGCAGCCCACGCCCAGAAGATAGGTTTTATCCCGGTCAATCCGGTGCTCGCTGAGAAGCTGGTTTAGGCCGTAGGTGTCGCAGGGCTTTAAAAACACCAGTGTCCGGCCGTCATTTTCTCCCGCTTTGATGAGATACTTACTCAGGTTGGCGGCGCAAAATCCGTTGTACACAAGCTCCGGCAGCTGCTCCGCGCTGTGAAAAAAAGCGGGGGACGGATCGTAGCCAAGGCCGCCGGACCTCCAGCCCAGCACCCGGCCCACCGCGCCCTGCGCCAGCAGCTCCGCAGCCCTTGCCCGCATCATTTCTGATAATTTTTGCATCGGATATCCCCCAACCTTCTGTTCTCGCCCAATTCGTGAATAGCACCGGCAAATTCGTTCATCACAGCGGCAAATTTGCCTCCCTCCGCCGCCGAAATCCACTCCACACGCGTGCGCCCGCTCTCAATCCCCATGTAATCCAGCATGCTGAACAATAGGGTCATTCTCCTGCGCGCGTAGTAATTGCCGGAGGTGTAATGGCAGTCTCCGGGATGGCAGCCCGCCATGATCACGCCGTCCGCGCCTCTCTGGAACGCGCGGAGGATGAACAGCGGATTCACGCGGCAGGAGCAGGGCACGCGGATGATCTTTACGTTGGCCGGATAATTCAGGCGGCTTGTGCCCGCCAGATCGGCTCCGGCGTAGCTGCACCAGTTGCAGCAAAACGCCACTATCAGCGGCTCCCATTCTCTCTCTATCGGCATATCGCGTCCACCTCCGCCAAGATTTGCAGGTTGGTAAAGCCCTTGAGGTCCATGGCGCCGGAGGGGCAGGCCACCGTGCACGCGCCACAGCCCTGGCAGATGGCCTCGTTGACCTGGGCCACCCGGCGCAGCTCCCGCTTGCCGTGGTCGCTTACCTCCCTGATCACATATTCAATGGCGCCGTAGGGGCACACGTTTTCGCAGGCCGAGCAGCCGTTGCACAGCGTCTCGCCGGAACCGGCCACACAGGCGTTGCCCACCAGCTTCTCCTTGGAGAGCAGGCCGATGACCTTGGACGCGGCGGCCCCCGCCTGGGCCACGGTCTCCGGGATGTCCTTGGGCCCCTGGCAGACGCCGGACAAAAAGACGCCCGCCGTGGGGCTTTCCACAGGGCGCAGCTTGGGGTGGGCCTCGGTGAAAAAGTCGTTTGTGTCCATGCTGGCGGTGAGCATGGTGCCGATGCTCCTGGCGGTGGGGTCCGGCTCGATGGCCGCCGCCAGCACAACCATATCCGCCTCCAGGGTCATCTGGGTGTTGGCGATGAGGTCGGAGGCCTGCACCGACAGGCGGCCATTCTTTTCCGCCACCTTGCCCACCATCCCCTTTATGTAATGCACGCCGTATTCCTCCACGGCCCTGCGGTAGAATTCGTCAAAATTTTTGCCCGGGGTGCGCACGTCGATATAGAGGACATAGACCTGGGTGTCGGGGTATTTCTCCCGCACCAGCATGGCGTGCTTGGCGGTGTACATGCAGCAGATTTTTGAGCAGTACTCCTTGCCGCAGCCGGAGGTATCCCGGGAACCCACGCACTGGACAAACACAATGGTTTTGGGGTGCTCGTGGTTGGAGGGCCGCACCAGCTTGCCCTTTGTGGGGCCCGCGGCGTTGCACAGCCGCTCAAACTCCAGGGAGGTGACGACGTCGGCGCACTGCGCGTACTGGTACTCCCCCAAGCGGTCCAGGGCGATGGGCCGAAAGCCCGTGGCCACGACAATGGCCCCGTATTGGCGGGTGACGATTTCATCCCGCTGGCCAAAGTCCACGGCGCCCGCGCCGCAAACCTTTGCGCACAGGCCGCATTTGCCGGTTTTGAAATGAATGCACGCGTCGCGGTCGATGACCGGCACGTTGGGGATGGCCTGGGCAAAGGGGATGTAGATGGCCCCCCGGTTCCGCAGGCCCTGGTCAAATTCGCTCCTTGCCTTTTTGGACGGGCATTTTTCCGCGCACACGCCGCAGCCGGTGCACAGGTCCTTGTTGACACTGCGCGCCTTTTGTTTAATTTTTACCGTGAAATTCCCCACAAAGCCGGAGACCTCGTCCACCTCGCTGTAGGTGTACAGCTTGATGTTGTCGTGGGACGCGGCGTCCACCATTTTGGGGGTCAGGATACAGGCGGCACAGTCCAAGGTGGGAAAGGTCTTGTCCAGCATCGCCATTTTGCCGCCGATGGTGGGGGATTTCTCCACAATATCCACCTCATAGCCCGCGTCGGCAATGTCCAGGGCGGTCTGTATCCCCGCAATGCCTCCGCCGATGACCAGCGCGCGTTTTATGACGTCGCTCTCGCCCGCCACCAGCGGCGTGTTCAGGTTCAGCTTCGCCACCGCCGCTCTCGTCAGAATAATGGCCTTTTCCGTGGCGTACTGCCTGTCCTTGTGAATCCAGGAGCACTGCTCGCGAATGTTTGCGATCTCCACCATATATGGGTTGAGGCCCGCCTTGGCGGCGGTTTTGCGGAAGGTGGCTTCATGCATCCTGGGCGAGCAGGAGCAGACCACAAAGCCGCTGAGACCGTATTCCTCTATGGCCTTGCGGATGGCGGACTGGCCGCCCTCCGAGCACATGTACTGGTAATCCGCCGCGCAGACAACCCCCGGTTCCCCCCGGACAGCCTCCACAACCGCCGCCACATCCACGGTGGCCGCGATGTTGCTGCCACACCAGCAGACGAATACTCCGATTCTTTGCATGAATTTTCATCTCCCTATTTGCTGTACTTTCGGAATGCGCTGGCAATGGCCTGCTGCGGCAGGTCCGCGTCCAGCAGTCCGGGGATCTCCTCCGGCTTCAGGTGGTTTGCCCCCTGGCGGCGGATGACGGTGAGCCGCACGGCCTCGATGAGCCGGGCGGGCTCCACATTGCGCGGGCACCGCTCCACACACGCGAAGCAGGACAGACAGTTCCACAGGGACTTGGATTCCAGCAACGCGCCGATGTTCCCCTCCTCCACCATGGAGACAAACTGATGGGGGTGGATATCCATGGAGCCGAAGGCGGGGCAGGCGCCGGAGCACTTGCCGCATTTCATGCATTTTTTTGTGTCCACGCCGCTGATGCGGAGAATGGATTTCGCCATCTCCCTCTCGCTAACCTGCACGGACCGTTCCCCCTTCCACTGCCCCGGCCTCCAGGGCCTGGGCCAAAAGCTCGGTAAAATAATAGACGGGCAGAGCGTGCTTTCCATTCTTTTTCAGATTGTACAGGCACAGGGGGCAAGCGGTGATAATTGCCTCGGCGCCCTTTTCCACAGCCGAATCCAATATGTTTTTGCACATCCCGGCCGCAACGGCGTTGTTTTCAATGGTTATGTAACCGCCGCAGCACTCGTTGCGGTATGGATACACCACGGGCTGCGCCCCCATGGCCCGGATAAGGTCCTCCATGATGGTGGGATTTTCGGGGTCGTCAAGCTGCATCACCGCGCTGGGCCGGAGCAGCAGACAGCCGTAATAGGCGGCTATTTTCTTTCCGGTCAGCGGCGCCTTTACCTTTTTGCGCAGCTCGTCAAAGCCCACGGTGTCCCGCAGCATCTCCAGGTAATGGACCACCCTTGTCTCCCCGGCGTATTCCGTGTCCGGCCGCATGTAGTTGTTGACCTTGGCCCGGATGTCGGCGTCTGTGTGCATATCGTGGTTGACCCGCTTGATGACGTGATGGCAGGCGGAGCACAGCGTCAGCAGGCTTTGACGGCGCTCCCCGGCGCAGCGCAGGGCGCGCACAGAGGCGAGCCGGGTTGCGATCTCGTCCCGCGCCATGGGGTAAACCGCCCCGCAGCACTGCCAGTCGGGCACCTCCGTCATGGTCACGCCCAGCGCCTGTGCCGCGCTTCTGGCACAGGTATCCAGGTCCTTTGCCTTTGTCTTCAGCGTGCAGCCGGGATAATAACAAAATTCCATATCATCTATCCGGTGTTGTCCGCACCGGATCCGCCCCCCATCCTTCAAGCATTTTCGCATCTTGAATTGAATATTTCACATTTAACATTCACTTCGTTAAAATTTAAACAATCCCTTCCATATATTAGTATAGTTTACCGCCGTGTGGAAATCAAGTGTTAATATATTCAAAATTTATAGGAGGACATCGAACTATTTACATGTAATTTCACTACGAACCGTTTGACTTCCAAAGGCAAATCGAATATACTAGACGAGAAGCAATGGCGTTAACTTAAGTGTTTTTCTAAATTGGCAGTGTAAAATAGAAGGTTGAAAGCTGTGGTATTTGCGCCAAGCGCAAGGTTATTTAAAATAAATTCGCCGCAGCACATACATTCACTTTCCATTTTTAACTGAAAATTTTCCACTCCAAGGTTTTAAGCTGACGATATTGATAGAAAAATGACAATTTTGTTATTTGTTTGTCAATTAGTATATTTATCCGTTTTTGAAAGAGAAAGGAGCGCTGTGTGTTTTGAAAGAAATTGCTGTCAGTCTGATAACCGAGAATATACGCGCCATGTGCATCCGGGCAAACAATATTTTGCCCGGGGATGTTTCGGCGCGTATCCACGCCTGCCACAAATCCGAGCCCTGGGCCCCCGCCCGGGAAACCCTTGGCAAGCTCATTGAAAACATGGATATCGCCAGGGAGGAGGACGCCCCGCTTTGCCAGGACACCGGCATGGCCTGTGTTTTTCTGGAGCTGGGGCAGGAGGTACATATCACCGGCGGAGACCTCTATGAGGCCATCCACGAGGGCGTGCGCCAGGGCTATGTTCAGGGCTTCCTGCGCAAGTCCATCGTGGGCGATCCCCTGCGCCGCAAAAACACCGGGGACAACACCCCCGCCATGATCCACGTGGATATTGTCCCCGGCGACAAGCTCTCCATCACCGTTGCGCCCAAGGGCATCGGGTCGGAGAATATGAGCCGCCTTGTGATGCTCCCGCCCTCCGCCGGAGAGCAGGGCGTGAAGGATTTTGTCGTGGAAACCGTGCGCATGGCAGGGCCCAACCCCTGCCCCCCTATTGTGGTGGGCGTGGGCGTGGGCGGCTCCTTCGACCGCGTGGCCACCCTTGCCAAAAAAGCCCTGCTGCGCCCTGTGGACAGCCGCAATCCCGACCCGTATTACGCCGGCATGGAGGAGGAGCTTCTGGAAAGCGTCAACGCGCTGGGCATCGGACCCCAGGGCTTTGGCGGAAAAACCACCGCCCTGGGCGTCAACATCGAGACATTCCCCACGCACATCGCCGGATTGCCCGTGGCCGTAAACATCAACTGCCACATCACACGCCACGCGCAAGTTACGCTTTAAAAGGAGGAAAAGGACATGGATATACGCATTGATACCCCGCTGACCAAGGAGGCCGCCGCCTCGCTCCGCGCCGGAGACACGGTGCTCTTAAACGGCACGCTGTATACCGCCCGGGACGCCGCCCACGCCCGCCTTGTCCAGCTCATCGACAAGGGCGAGCCGCTGCCCTTTGATATCGCCGACGCCATTATTTATTATGTTGGCCCCACCCCGGCAAAGCCCGGGCAAGTCATCGGCTCGGCAGGCCCCACCACCAGCTACCGCATGGACGCCTACGCGCCGCGCCTCATAGAGCTTGGCCTGCGCGGTATGATCGGCAAGGGCAAGCGCTCCGCAGAGGTCATCGACAGCATGAAAAAGCACGGGGCCGTGTACCTTGGAGCCATTGGCGGCGCCGCCGCGCTCATTTCAAAATGTATCACCGGCTCCGAAATAGTCTGCTACGAGGACCTGGGCGCCGAGGCCATACGCCGCCTCACGGTGAAGGATTTTCCCGCCACCGTCGTCATCGACACCCAGGGCAACAACCTCTACGAGATAGGCGTTGCCCAGTACCTGGGCGCGCGGTAATACCAGGGCTTGATAAATCATCCCGCTTTCACGCTGCCATGAAAGCGGGATGTTCCTTGCGCTGATGTAATTTGTAGTATAAAATAGAAGGGGAGCAGCAGTAGCATAACGTTAACGTTATCTTCTTACCGCAAAGGGATCTCCCAGCTCATAGCTTTTCAGATAAATGGCGTCGGAAGTCAAATAGTCGTAGATTTCTTTTACCACGGGAATGCCGTTTTTCTTGTAGTTCGCCTCCACCTGCCCGGAGCGCTCACCGGGATAAATCACCTTTTCATAGCCGGGGGCGGGTTTCAGCTCATGCAATTCCCCGACCATTTGGGCGATCCTTTCCGTAAAGAGCTTTGGATCCCCAAAATATGCAGGATTTATGACGATATGGAGCTGGCCCAGCTCGCGGCCCTGATCCAGGCCCTTGTACATGGACGTGATGTGATGTCCGAAGGGAACGCCAAGCATGGTTCCGGACAGGATGTCCACCATCATCATCAGCCCATATCCCTTTGCCCCGGCGATGGGAACCAGCCCGCGGACCGCAAAGGGGTCTGTTGTGGGATTGCCGTCCCCGTCCACCGCCCAAGTGTCCGGGATGGGTTTGTTTCTTGCACGGGAATCCAAAACCTTGCCCCATGCCTGTACGGTGGTCGCCATATCAAACACAATGGGCGGGCCGTCTCCTGTGGAGCAGGCAAAGCCGATGGGATGTGTGCCAAAGAAGGGCTGGGCGCCGCCATAGGGCACCACCATGGGGTCGGATTGGCACATGGAAATGCCCACCAATTCCTCCTTTGCCGCCTGGCGCAGGTAGTAGGACAGGGTGCCGCAGTGGCCCATGCGCTTCATACCCACTATGCCAATGCCGTTTTTCTTGGCCAACTCTATGGCTTTTTTCATCCCGATATTCGCGACCACAAAGCCCACCGCGTTGTCGCCGTCCACCACAGCCGAGCAAGGCCCCGTCTCCTCGGTGACGATGTCGGGATGGATTGTGCTGCCGCCCTTGGAAATTCGCTCGGCATAATATTCCACCCGGACAGTTCCGTGGGAATGCACGCCCAGGGAATCCGCGTAGGCCAGATGATCCGCCACCTGCAACGCCTGATCCATGGGCAGGCCGGCCAGCTTGAGCTTTTGGGAGACCAACTCAATAATTTGTTCCTTTGCCAGAAGTACTACTTCCAGATTCGACATATGTGTGCGCTCCTTTAAAAATGAGATGATCCAGTTGTTTTTCCGATTTTGCCACCAGCATAGCCGTAAACGCGTCGGAATCCACATTGAGAATGGTGCGCAGCATACCCACAAACCATTCCACTCCGGCCAGCAGCGCTATACTTTCCAATGGCAGTCCCATAGTGGGGACAACGATGGCCAGTGAAACAAGTCCCGCGCCCGGCACCACCGCGTTAGCCAGCGAAGCCAGGGTGGCCAATACGGCAATGTACACGAGTTGATCCCAGCCGTAGCCGATGTTGTACATTTGCGCAATGGCAACTATCGTTATTGCCATATGCATGGCGGAGCCGTTGCTGTTGAGGGACATGCCCAAGGGCATCACCAGCTTGGAAACCTTTTCGCCGATACCCAGCTTTTCCTGGCAGTCCTTCAGTGCCGTGGGCAGCGTAACGGCGGAGGAGGTTGTGGCCAGCGCCATGATGGACATATCAAACATATTACGCGCAAGCCTGGGAAGGCTCACCTTGCAATAGGCGCAAACCACCAGCAGCCATAAAACCAGGAAGATCAGCGTACCCAGCGCGTATACCCCCAGATATTTGGCCAGTGGAATCACAACCTGGATACCCATTTGGCCGATTGTGGTGGCAATGATGACAAAAATGCCAAGAGGCGCCATTTTCATTACGATGGAGACCAGCTTGATGATCACCTTGTTGAACTGAATGATCATATCCAGCAGCTTCCTGTTCTTTTCATCGGTGCTGATATACCCCAGGGCGATGCCGAAAAGAATGCCGAACACGATCACGTGCACAATGGTATTGTCCGCCATGGATTGGACGATATTGCCGGGGAAAAAGCTGAGAATGGTGTCTTGAATAGAGCTCATGGCGCCGGCCTCAATGTTTGCCGCGTCGCTGGAGATCGCCGTGATGTCCACACCGCTTCCGGGTTTGAACAGGACGCCCATTATAATGCCCCAGACAGCCGCCAGAAGAGAGGATGCAAAAAAAACCACAACAGTTTTGACCCCCAGCTTTCCCAATTCCCTGGGATTCAGATTGCCTACCGCTTCAACAATCTGGCCAAGCACCAGCAACACAATGGACATTTGGATGAGGCGAAGAAAAATATCCCCGATAAATTTAATGGGCTGGAGCACGCCGCCAAAAAGCAAGCCCGCCAAAATTCCAAGCGCCGTCGCAATCATGATCTGTAAAGTCATGCTTATCTTCTTCACAAGAAATCAACCTCCTTCGCTTGCACACTCATTCCGATGTCATACTATATATTACCGTATAATTCTCGTACCGGCCCCCCGGTCGATGCCGCCAACCTGATCCAGCGACGTAATGACCGCTTCACGGCCTTCGCCGGACAGTACAAACGCAATAGCCGCTTCAATTTTGGGCAGCATGCTGCCCACGGCAAAAAGGTTTTCCCGGATGTATTCCTGCAGCTCGCCCACCGTAACCGTTGTGAGCTTTTCCTGCCGCGGAGTGTTGTAATAGATATAGACGTTATCCACACCGGTGAGAAATATCAAGCGGTCGGCTTCTATCAGCTCCGCCAGCTTTTCGGCGGCCAGGTCCTTGTCGATAACCGCCTCGACACCGATTGTTTTGCCGTTTTCGTAGATGACCGGGATACCGCCTCCGCCGGCCACGATGGTGACGACTCCGTCGTCCAAGAGCCTTTTGACAACCGGATATTCCTTGATACTCACCGGTTTGGGAGACGCGACGACCCTGCGCCAGCCACGGCCGGCGTCCTCTTTATACACAGCGTGTTCCTTTTCCATGGCGTCCTTGGCTTCCGCCTCGGTAAAAAAGGGGCCGATGGGCTTTGTGGGATTTTCGAAGGCGGGGTCCTTGGCGTCCACCTGTACCTGGGTTATGATGGTAGCCACTTCTTTGTGAATCCCGCGCGCCATCATCTCCTGATCCATCGCCTTCTGGATCCAGTAGCCAATGCTGCCCTGGGTCATGGACACCAGGGTGTCCAAGGGGAGGGCGGGGTTTTTCCCCGAATGTGCGGCAATCTGCTGTAACAGCAGATTGCCCACCTGGGGACCGTTGCCATGGGATATAATCAGTTCGTTCCCGTCCTCGATCAGCGATACAAGCTTGCCCACAATGGAAAAGACAGCCTGCTCCTGGGCAGAAGCGCTTGCTTGATCCGATAATATGGCGTTACCGCCTAATGCAACAACAATCCTATTTTTCATTTCCGGGTTCTCCTACAAGGTTTTTTTCTACCAAATAATACTATCCGTCGTATACGTTTCTTTTATCCTCCTTGGCCAATGAGAACACCAGGATACCCACAAGCAGAAGAACGGCGGCCAAATAGAACCCAATTCTCATGGAGCCGAATTTATCGGCGATCCAGCCTGTGATATAGGGGGCGAGGATGGAACCGGACATGCCGATGAAGTTGTATGCGCTCAGGGTGGTGGAGAGTGCTTTTCTGGGTGCGTTTCTGGTTGTGAAGGCCACCAGGATGGGGTCCAGGGCCAGCTTGCCGGTGAGGCCGTAAACGATGAGCACCACAATCAGTAAGGTGCGGTTGGTGACAAAGGCGATTCCAAAGGTTGAAAGAAGCGCCAGGGGCACCAGCGTATATACAAACAGCTTCGTCTTTTTCAGCTTGTCGGAAAGCCGTGCGAAAATCAGCGCGCCCGGAATGGAGGCCCAGGGCACCAGCGACGAAATAAAGCCCACGCTTGCGCCCTCAAAGCCCCGCTCCACCTGCAAAAACCGGGGAAGCCAGGTGATGATGACGAAGTTTGCGTAAATGGAGCAGAAGCAGAGGATAAAGGCGCAGAGGAGGTTCCGGTTTGTAAAGATAGAGACAAGGGACACCTTCTCCTTGGGAGCGGAGTCCTTCTTTTCCACCGGCTCTTCGGGCTTGCCCTGATCCTCGGGGCGGATGACGCGCTCTTTCATCAAAGCGAAAAAGAGGATACCCACAATAACCGTGGGGATGGACATGATAAAGAAGGGCAGGCTCCAATGGGCTCCATTCTGCAGCACCAGCACACTGGAGAGCAGGTAACCGCCGGAGGTACCAAAGGCCATACCGCTGTTGATAATCGCCGTTCCCAGGGTGAGTTTTTTGGTGGGAATGGCTTCGGTGGACAAGGCGTATTGGGGGCCGTAGTAGGCGCCCTCGCCGAAGCCTGTAAGCGCGCGGAAGATCATGAACATTCCAAAGGCGGTGGCGATACCGCTTAAGAATGTGGTTACGCCAAACAGGATAAACCCAAAGGCGATGACAAGCTTGCGGCCAATCTTGTCTCCCAGCGCGCCGAAGGGAATTTGTGTTACCGCGTAGGTGAGGAAGAAAACACTGTTCACCAACCCGAGCTGGGTATTGCTCAGCCCGAATTGTTCCGCCAGCGTGCCCATGATCGGATTCAAAATGGTGCGGTCGGCGTACATCAAAATCCAGCCGAAGAAGCACAGCGCCACCACCTTCCACCAATACCGCTCCGAAACCGGCATCGCCTTGTATCGTTCCCTAAAGGATGTTTTTGTTACTTGTTCTCCCATTGCTCAATTACCTCCTGCTGATTTGACTTAGATTTAATAAACCCAGATAAAAACCAAACAACGCGTCATTTCCGGATGTGTGCCCGAAGGACTGTATTCTGGAAATAATTCTGATGGCATCATCCTTTCCGCTGCTTTGCATCAGCGCGGCCAGTGCAATCCAATCCTCGCCGGCGTAGCCCTTTGCCAGCGCGTTGGCATAAGCATGGCTGATTTTAGTGGTTTTGCTCCAATCGGTCCGCTCCCAGTCCGTTACCCAATCCTCCTCCTGCCCCAGGAGCTTTCGCGCAAAGGTGTATCCAAAGAGCAAATCGTCGCCGCCGGGGGTGAGCCCCAACCCCCGCCCGGTGAAATACCCAAGAATTTCGCGGTTGCCGCACTCCGCCTTCCCCGCCAGGGCCCGGGCATATTTTTGGGTGCGCTCTTCCCATGGAATGCCGATGAGCGCGGGAAAATGGATGCCGGAAAGCAGGCGCAGCAGCATGGATTCCCGGATGGCTTTCCCATCCATGGGCACAGGGTAAACGCGCAAATCCACCTGTGGCAGCGGGTCAAGATCAAGGCTCAGAAGCCGCTTTTCGCCATAGAACAGCAGGCGCCCCGGCTTGTAAACAACCCGGGTATCCACCGTGCAGTTGGCCAAAAGCTCCCGCAGCCGGGAACGCGCGATAACAAGGCCAAAGCTTGAAAGGGGAGCGTCCAGCGGGCCGATGTGAATCAGGCAGCCGCCCAGCTCGATGTTCAGGCTGTTCGCAAACACGCTGTGCACGGTTCCCGTTTTCATGCCCCCGGGATGGGAAGCCAAAAAGCTGCTTTTGGCTTCCCCGGTTCTTCCAAGGCCCCACATCAGTCAAGGGTATCGGTTTGGATGCCCATATGCTCCGCGTATGCGATGAGAGCCTTTTCAAAACAGGCCAGAGGCGCCCGCACCGTGCCCGCGCCCACCTGGCCGTAGCCTGCCTTTTTGTGGGCGATTCCCGTATTGATCAGCGGGGTGATGCCTGTTTCGACCACCCGGCAGATGTCGATGCCCAGAGGAGCGCCCTTGAAGTCCCAGGTGGGAATGCTCCAGTTGGGGTTGTTGCTTACAGTGATTTCGTCCATTTCGTCGCTGAAGCGCTTGGCGTCGTCTAAGCCGCCGGCGCCGACAAAGCGCACCACGCCCGGCGCCGCAATCATCGACATGGCGCCTACGCCTACGGTTTCGGTGATGGCGCTGTCGCCGATATCCGGGTTGGCGTCGTCCTGGGTAAAGCCGGTGAAGAAAAGGCCCTGGGGCGTGTTGACCGGAGCGGTGAACCACCGGTCCCCCAGTCCGCTGACTCTGATGGCAAAGTCCTTGCCGTTGCGGGTCATTGTGGTAACCACTGTCCCGTGTTCAAAGGTCCTTGCCCCGTCCACAATGGCTTTCCCCGTGGCCATCATAATGTTTAAGAAGAACTGCTCGGTCTTTGCCAGAAACTCGATGACCTCCCTTTTCTTCGTTTCGCCGATGTCCAGCGAAACGATGGTCGGCGTGATTTCCTTCAGGAACAAAAGGCTTGCGGCAATATTGCGCTGGTGGAATTCGTCTCCCATGGTGATTGCCTTGGCGATAATCATACTCATGTTGATACCGCCGTCAATCGCGCGCAGGGCCTCGCCCAGCACAGTCCCCAGCGTGTCTTTCATCCAGTTCAGGCGGTCCACGACCTCCTGGTCATAGGCGCCGAAACGGAGCACCTTGCCAATCCCTTCGTTCATGGTGCAATAGGAGCGGTTGCCCTTTAATCGGTTTTCCACCACCAGCACCGGCATATTGGCGGAGGTGATGCCGCCCATGGGGCCTACCGCCTGCACATGGTGGCAGGGAATAAACCGGATCTGGCCGCCCTCGAGGAGCATTTTGGCCCCGGCCTCATCCTCGGCCCAGCCCTCGAACAGCGCCGCGCCGATACAGGAGCCCTGCATGGGGCTGGTCATGTCCGCATAACTGATGGGCGGCCCGGCATGGAGCAATACCCTTTCACAAAGCTCCGGAATAACCGTGTGGGCGGGGACGACGTCGATGAGGTAAGGAGCCGCGTTTATGTAATCGCCAATCACATGGTCGTTTTGCTGCTGTAAATTTTCCAGCTTGCGCACTTCCGCGAGTATCTTGATCAGCTTGAGGTTGCCGCCGGCCGCGGGCTTCCACTCATACCGGACGCTATGGGGAATGGTGTCCGCAAAGCTGGATATGCCGATGTTGACGACCTTTGGCTTTGCGGCAAGCAACGCGGCCACCGGCTTTGCGGCCTTGGGCAGCGCCATGATGCCGCCGGCATAGGGCTCCCAGTTTTTTATCTGCTCCACGCTCTCTTTCCCCATCATGGCAAGGGCGAGGCGCACGGCCTTTGCGTTGGTATCCTCCAGCAGCATACCGGCCGCCAGCAGCGTTTCTCTTGTTTTGTCGTAATTTTGGGGATCCTTTTTACTCCCGCAAACGGAGCCGATAAAATACAGCGCGCGGTTTTGCTCCCTGGCGTTGGCAAGGGCCTCCCGGATGGATGGCGCCAGGGCTCCGGCCATATCCTCGTGGGAGCCGTGACCCAGCACAATATCCAGCAGGATGACCCCGGTGGATTCATCGGCGGCAAATTCCTTTATTTTTTTGATGCGCGTTTCCGGGTCGATCATGGGGTGGGGTTTGCCCTGGGTGTACATATCATCGCCCAGATCCAGGATTTCAAAGCCGCCCGTGTGGAGGACATAGCCGTCTTTTTTCGTGAACGCGCCGAGCTCCAGCGCCTCGGAAATCAGCATGGCCGCCTCCGAGGCAAGGGTTCCGCCGGAATACAGCCCCTTCACGCCCAAGGAATCCGGCAGCGCTTCGGTCACCGTGGTATCCAGCTTGGTTTGGTAGTGATCGCGCACCGTTCTTCCGGAGGCCAAATCCACGGCCATGGCCGCGGCTTCGTCCATTGTGTGGGCAAAATACACATTGCCCTCATGGCTGGCGGGATTCTCGCCCAGGAAAATCGCCACAACCGCCTTATCAATGCTCTGTAGGATCTGCACCACCTCATCGCGTACCTGCTTTGCCGGGGGCTTGGAGATGACGACGATCACATCCACCGGCTCATATTCCGCAAGGCCGATGAGGGCGTCCTTCATTGTAATGGCGCCTACGGCCTCGGAAAGGTCCCGCCCTCCCGTTCCAATGGCGTGGATCACACCGCCGCCCAGACGGTCGATGATGGTGCTGACCTCCTGGATACCGGTGCCGGACGCGCCGACAATGCCGATATTGCCTGTGCGGATTTCGTTGGTAAAGGCCAGGGGGACGCCCCCAACAATGCCGGTCCCGCAATCGGGGCCCATAACCAGCAGACCTTTTTCGTGGGCCATTTTTTTCAGGCACACTTCATCCTCCAGCGAAACGTTGTCGCTGAACACGAAGGCGTGGAGGCTGCGGTTCAGCGCGTTTTCAATTTCCGGAGCGGCGTATGTACCGGGTACGGAAAACAACGCGACGTTGGCGTCGGGAAGCATATCGACTGCCTGATCCCAACTGCGGGCGGTTTTCACACTTCCCGTTTTTTGGGCGGAAAGGTTGTTCAAAAAAGCTTCCATTTCCTTTACGGCAGCGGCAGCGGTATCTTCATTGTCAACGTCCAGCACCATGATCATGTCGTTGGAACCGGCCGCGGCCGCCTCATCGGTAAGCAGGCCCGCGGATTTGAAGATATCTTTGTTTGCGTCGCTGCCCATCATTACCTGGAGCTTGTTGACGCCGGGGAGCGCACTGACTGAATTTGTTAACAGCATCAGAATAATGGAGTCTTGGTATGTGTTTTTCTTCAAAATTGTGCGAAGCATAACGTCCACCTTTCTTGTATGATTTTGTATAATTTTAATGCTTAATATAATGGTAACAGAAAATTCACAAGAAAACATTTGACTTGAAAGCTAATAAAAAAAGTATATTTTATCCGTAGTAGATAAAATATACCTTAACTTGATTATATTTTTTATTTACATTATAATGTATCATGTAAGAAAAGGGGTGGATGCAGATGCCGTTGCAGATCAGAGAGCTGCTGGAGCTGGAATCGATGAAGGGTTCGGAACTGATTGGAGGCAAGGATGGCCTCGACAATGTCATTGTGAATATTATGGTCATGGAAGCGCCGGATATCGAGAGGTGGATGGAGCCGGGACAGCTTCTTTTGACCAGCCTTTTCGGCCTGCAAAATTATACGGACGCGCAGATCGTTGAATTTGTGCGCAGGGTCGCGGAGCAAAAGGGTTCGGGGATTATTGCCAAGGTCAACCGCTTTGTCAAAAAAATACCGCCGACGATGGTGGAGGCATGCGACCAATACGCCATTCCGTTGATGCGGATTTCTCTGGAGCGGCGTTACAGCTCCATCATGTATGAAGTGATGGAGATCCTTTTTAACGCCAAGGAATATATGCTCAATTATTTTCACGATGTACACATCCGCTTTACCCAGCTCGCGCTGAGTCAGCCATCCTTTTTACAGCTGCTGCTGCTGTTGGAATCCTTTATCAAGAATCCGGCGGCCCTGCTAAACAGCCAGGGCGAGCTTATCTGCTCCACCAATCCCTGTATGGAAGCGGTATCCTATCTCCGTGACGAGCCCTGGATTCCAATGGACTGTACCTCCTACAACTATAAAAAACACTTAGTGGCGCTTGCGGGAGAGGAGCCCTCGGAATTCTGCTTAATACGGGGACGGATTCCCAACATCGGGAATGATTTTTATTACCTGACGGTGGTGGAAAAGAACAAGCCCATTGAATCCATAGATTATATGGCCATTGAAAACGCAATAAGCTTCCTGCAGATGGAGCTGATCAAAAAATTTGCCCTGTCTGAAATTCGCCAAAACTATATGAATGATTTGATCGACGATCTTATGTCCGGTAAAATAGTCGGCAGGGAAAAGCTTCATGACGCCCTCGAATACCTGAAGCTTTCCTGTGAGGAGGAGTACCGGTTCGTAGTCGTTCAACTGCCCAGAAAGCACATCGGGGACGAAACCCAAAACAAAAAACAGCTCCAGCGTTTTGTGGATAAATTTTTGCTACATTGGAAACATGCGTTATACCGCATCCGTTCGGAGCGGGTTGTATTCATATTACGGGTGACCGATCATGATACCGACGTGTTTAAGAAAAAAATCGCCGATTCGGTTTCCCAGGTTTTACATAATTTTTTTGCCGATACCGTCGATTACCGCATCAGCATAGGGGAACCCTGCCGTGTGGAGAATTTTAAAAAGAACTCGCTACAAGCGCTGCGGGCAATCCAGTTTGCAAACAGGATCAAATCAAGCTCCCATATCATTTGCCTGAACGATTTGGGTATTTACCGGTTCCTGATGGATGTTTCGGATGATGGGAAGCTTATGGAGCTAATTCCAGCCTCGCTCAAGCTTTTGATTAAGAATGACCCGGCCCTTTTAGATACCCTGCGGATCTTCCTGGACAATAACCAAAACCTTAAAAAAAGCGCCGATATCCTATATATACATCCCAAAACCATGCGATACCGCATCGATAAGGTAAAAAGCATCACAAACGTGGATTTTGACAACGCAGAGGAGATTCTGCAATACAATATCGGCTTTCGCATTCTGCACCTGCTGGACAATTTTGGGGTAAAGCTAAAGGAATGACCTTGTATATAGTAATTCAACTTTTTCCTCTTTCTTTTTTCGATTTTAAAGTTGATTCACTATATTGCCGTATTATGGCTTCGGCACCACCTTGACGGCCGCCGCGTCCTTTTCCTTGCCTTGCGCGTATTCATAAGCCCGGTAAGCGTTCTGCACCTTGAAAAAGCCCCCGTCCACGCCGATGATTTCCCCGGTGATATACCCGGCCTCGGGGGAGACCAAAAAGCCAACCAGGGCGGAAACGTCCTCACCGGCACCAAAGCGGCGGCAGGAGATCTGCTGTACCTGGATGTCGCCCCGCTCCTGAATCATCGCGTCGGTCATATCGGTGTGGATGATCCCCGGGGCGTAGGCATTGACGGTGATGCCCCAGGGCGCCAGCTCCGCCGAGGCGATGGTGGTGAGCATGTTTACCCCGGCCTTGCTGGCGGCGTAAGCCACCAGGCCCACATCGGCAAAACGGCCCGATATGGAGGAGGCGTTGGCAATTCTCCCATAGCGGTTTTTCTTCATATAGGGCAGCACCGCCTGCACCATGAAAAACTGGCTTTTGAAGTTGGTGGTGATCACCCTGTCCAGATACTCCTCGGTGGTGTCCTCAATAAAGCTGAAATCAAAGATCCCGGCATTGTTCACCAGAATATCGACGCGCCCCGTCCGGCGGGCAATATCCTCCACCAGGCGCTTGGGCTCTCCGGGCCGGGTCAGATCCCCCCCCACGGCCCCGGACTGCGGGGACAGCGCCTTCAGCTCCTTTTCGGTCTCCCTGGCCGCCTCCTTATTGGAGTGGTATACCGCAAATACAATATTTCCCTGGCGGGCAAGGTGAAGACTGATGGCCTTGCCCATTCCCCTGGTTCCCCCTGTGACTATCGCGACTCTTTGCTCATTCATGCCTTGTCTCACGCCTTTCGTCTTGTTCAAAGTGTTTTGTTGCTTCATTGTTTATGGTTCAAGCGGCATAACAATCCTGGTCAGCATCTCGCTTTCCGGAAACTCCGGGCCATTGTAATACTGCTCGTAAGACGTGCCGACAGGCGTGTAGCCATTGTCCCCTATCCATTTTACCATTTCATTATAAGTCGGTTCTATCTCGCTGTAAGGCCCACGATATATGCAAAAAACAGCCTTTCCGGCGGGAATGGAACCGGCTTTCATGTCGCCTCTGCCCGGCAGGGCTTTGGGCACGGGAAAACCGATCTCCACGTCCAGGTCCTGCATGTCCATGTTGTGATAGGCCACATAGGGGATGTCGGACAAAAGCTCCCCCAATTCCTTTAAATAGGCGGCCATTTTTCCGTATCCCTCGCCGATGAGCATGGGCAGGCTTTCCACCTTCGTTCTTGTGCGTATGGACAATGTGGGCTGCTCGTTTTTGTATAAAATTTCAATGTTGGATACTCTTGGCATATTGCTTCCTCCTATTGCTTTGGCTTTATCCGTATTTTAATCAGGTTTTTTGCGTCCTCCAAAATCTTTTCGTCTGTTACGTTCATCATCAGCCATCTGCCGCCCGTGGAAAAGACGGTTTGCTCATAGAGCTTTTGCGTATAGCCGCTGCACAGCGGCATCAGCAACTCGGCCTCCGCCGTCTCCTTCGCGCCGATCACCACAAGCGCGATGAAGTAGCCGTCCATGGGATACAGCGTGCAAAGCGACTTGCCGCCCTTTTTGTATTTGATGTTCCAGCCCCTTTGCGCGGAACAGCTGCTGTACGCCGTTTGCGGCTGCACGCCGTAAGCCTGCTGTAAAAAATCGTTCATTTCCCGCCACAGGTCATTGTGTATAAATTCGCTGATATCTTCAGCCGTTGGCCGGCTGTCCGCGCCGTATCGCCCGCTCCAATCCATGTGCTTCCTCCTGTGAGAACGGGCGGCTGTAGAGCCGCCCGATTTCTTGCGGCTTTTTATACTAATCTTCCATCAAATCGTCGACAGCTTTACGGGTCTTATTGCGCCATACTGCGTTGTCGTCCTTGCCGGGCGTCAGCCCGCCTGCGTCCTCCGCCTTGTCTGGCACAATAATCCCTCGCAAATCTTTTCGACCCTTTAACAGAAG
>Ga0153950_1000390_pt1 | contig 19691 bp, 17 predicted proteins | sample TSNJ034MetaG_FD_104737 | JGI IMG/M metagenome (GOLD analysis project Ga0153950, IMG submission 104737) | Attine ant fungus gardens microbial communities from New Jersey, USA - TSNJ034 MetaG | ecosystem: Host-associated > Fungi > Mycelium > Unclassified | place: USA: New Jersey, Wharton State...
CGCAACTGGCAAAGGGCCGGAACCATTGGTTCCGGCCCTTTTTGCTGGCCGGAGTGGGTTGACCTTGCACTTTCTCGGGGGTGGGCGGCCCGGGAACCGGAGAAATCGCAGACTCGGCATCGCAACGGCGAACGGCGGTTGTTTGCCCTTCAGGCCTGTGACGGTGAAGATGGGCGGATGACCGTACTGCGCCTGATCACGCCGCACGATGCCGCCGTTGTCGCAGCCTTGCTCCAGGAAAGCCGTGTTCACCTGGCGCCCTGGGAACCTGTGCGGCCGGAGTTCTTCTTCAGCGAGGAGGGCCAGCGTGCGGAGATCAACGCCGCACTGGATGCGCTGGCCCGGGGCACGCGGGCGCCTTTCGTCATTCTCGACGACGACGGCGCGGTGGCCGGCCGGCTGAACATCAACAACATCGTGCGGGGTGCGTTCGAGTCGGGCAGCCTGGGCTACTGGGTCGCCGCAGGGCGCACGGGGCGGGGCCTGGCAGGCAAGGCCGTCTCGGAAGCCGTGGAGCATGCCTTCACGGGGCTGGGACTGCATCGGCTGGAGGCCGGTACCCTGCTGCACAACATCGCCTCACAGCGCGTTCTGCTGAAGAACGGTTTCACCGAGTTCGGGCTGGCGCCGCGGTACCTCCGGATCGAAGGCCGCTGGCAGGACCACCGGCTCTTCCAACGGCTCAACGAGGGCTGAGGCGTGCCCTGGGCCTTCCTGGTCCAGGGCAGAGCTCATACGGCAGAGCCCCGGACCACGTGTGGTCCGGGGCTCTGCCGTCAGGGCTTCTCAGCAAGCCGGAGAACTCAGAGGCGGTCGAAATCCTCTTCGTTCACGGTGCCGGCGCCCGCGAGGGGCTTGGCGGCAGCTGCTGCCGCCGGGGTGCCGGAGATCGCGGCGGGGCTGCCACCGGACTTGAGGGCTGCCAGGCGGGCTTCGATCTCGGTCTGCTCTCCGAGGTCCTCCAGCTGGTTGAACTGGGCGTCCAGGCTGGACGCGGCGAGCTCCTGCTGGCCGAGGACCTTGGCCTCTTCGCGGCGGATCTTCTGCTCGAAGCGGCCCACCTCGCTGGTGGGGTCCATGATGTCGATGCTCTTGAGGGCATCGTTGACCTGGGTCTGGGCCTGCGCGGTCTTGGCACGGGCCACCAGTTCATTGCGTTTGGAGGTCAGCTCGTTGAGCTTGCCGCGCATCTGCTCCAGACCGGTCTTGAGCCGGTCCACCACCTCGGTCTGGGCGGCGATGCTGGGCTCGGCGGTGCGGGCTTCGCTCTCGGAGCTCATCTGACGCTGGATGGCCACCTTGGCCAGATTGTCGAACTTCTGAGCGTCGGCGGCGTTGCCGGCGGCGCGGTACTCATCGGCCTTGCGCGAAGCGGCCAGGGCCTTGTTGCCCCAATCCTGGGCGTTCCGGACGTCCTCGGCGTGGTCCTGCTCCAGCATGCGGAGATTGCCGATGGTCTGGGCCACGGCCGACTCGGCTTCCGCGATGTTGTTGGAGTAGTCGCGGACCATCTGGTCCAGCATCTTCTGCGGGTCTTCGGCGGAATCGAGCAGTGCGTTGATGTTCGCCTTGGCCAGCTGTGCGATGCGGCCGAAAATGGACTGCTTTGCCATGGTGTTACCTTTCGTGTGGCCCTTGATGCCGAGGGCGGCCGCCGCCGGCAGTGTCATGGACGCGTGGGTGATGTGTGTCTGAAATCGTTAGGTCTGAACTGCTGAAGGTCAGAAGCTGGAGTCGCCACCGGAGTCGCCGCCCCAGCCTCCACCGGAGTCGCCTCCACCGAAGCCGCCCCAGCCCCCGCCGGAGTCGCCTCCGCTGAAGCCCCCGCCCCAGCCTCCACCGGAGTCGTGGTGGTTGCCGCTGTTGAGGATGGAGTTGATCAGGATGCCGCCCAGGATCGCACCTCCCAGGCCGTTTCCGTTGCCGCCACCGCCGAACATCCCGCCGCCATAGCCGCGCTGGTTCATGCCGAACTGGTCGACGTCGGACTGCGCCAGCTGAGCGGCCTGGCCGGCCAGGGCGTTGGCCTGGTTGGCGTAATTGAGAGCCTGCACCGGATCACTCTGCGAGATGGAAATGGCATAGTCGAGGTTCCGCTGAGCTTCGGCCAGCCGGGTGCGGGCCTCGGTGCCCACGCCGCCGCGCCGCGCGGCGACGTAGTCACTGGTGGCACTGATCTGGGACTGAGCGGTGACGATGCTCTGCTGGAGGGACGCGCGGGCCCGCTGCGCCTGCTCCTGCTGGTCCCGGACCCCGGTGAGGACCTGGTCCAGGGCCGCCGTGGAGTTGGACAGGGCCTGAAGATCCGCGACGGGATCGAGGTGACCGTCCTGGTAGCGGTTCTTGATCCCGGCCAGCGCCGCCTCGACACCGGCCACCGGGCCGTTCAGCTCAGGGTGCTGGCCGGTCTGGGCGTACGCCTTGGCCTGGGCCAGGTCCTGTGCCGCCTGAGACACGGCCGCCTCCAGCGACGTTTTGGCTTGCGCCAGGTTCTGGTCCACGGAGGAGATGGCCTCCACCAGATTCTTGGCCTGACCCAGCGCGCCCTCGGCGGCACGGACGGCCACGGCGGCCTGTCCACTGTCGCCGGCCTGCAGGCGCTGCTCGGCGGTGCTCACGGCATTGCCCACGAAGTCGAGGCGCTCCCTGGCCTGTGCGATGTTGTCCTGCACCTGAGCCAGCGCGGTCGGCGCATAGCCCTGGCGGAGTCCGTCGAGCTTCTGTTCGGCCTCCAGGATGGCCTGGGTGGCGGAACCTGCCTCGGTCCGGATGCGGATCACGGCCTGGGGAGCGTTCTTCTCAAGCTCACGCAGGGAATCGAAGGACGCCTGCTGATCCTTCAAAGACGCGACGGCGGCCTCGGAGTGCGTGATGATCTGGGTCAGCCAGCTGCGCTGCTGCTCCGGGGTGTCCGGGATATGGTCGTCCAGCTGCTGCTGCAGCTTGAAGGACTCGCCCAGCTGAGCCTTGGCTTCCTGCACCGCTGCCGCGAAGTCCTTGACGGCATCGGTGCCGAACTGGGCCTCGGCGAAACCGAGCTCCTGCTCACTCGACTTGATGGCGTCGTCGGCGGCGATCAGCAGCGGACCGCTTTCGGCACGCAACTGCTCGATGCTCATCCGGGCCAGGCGGTCCTGCTCGGTGGGGGCATTCTCAATGCCGGCCGCCTGTGCGGCCTGACGGCGGCGGCGGACCAGCCAGAAGGCACCTGCGCCACCGACCACCACCACGGCGCCGCCGACCAGGAACGGGGTTGCGCCCGGACCGGAGAGTTCCTTGTCCGTCTGTTCCGCCACGGCGACTGCGGCCGCGGTGAAGTCCAGTTTGCCCTGGACCAGCTGCTCGGACGCCGCCGCATTGATCTTGGTCCGCTGATCATCGCTGATGGGACTCTTCGGGCCGCGGGTCACATTGGCCTTGCCCTGGTCGTAGGCGACGACGTAGAGGAGGTCCTTGGATCCGAAGCCCTTCTGTTTGGCCACGGTGTTGGCCCAGTCAGTGGGGGCCGACGGATTGGTGAACGTGTCCACCACCACCACGTAGAGGTTGATCTTCTGGTCCTTGTACAGCTTGCTGATGGCGGACTGCACCTTGCCGTGATCCAGCTTGTTGCCGGGATCAACGATGTTCTGCCCCGGACCGATCGTCACCGGGTCGGCGGCCTGGGCCGCCGTGGAACCGAGGAGCAGTGAAGCCGAGAGGCCCAGCCCCACGGCGAGAATCGTCCTGGCCTGTTTCAACAGGGTACGCATCCGCTACCTTTCAGCAGTCACGGGACCCGTGCATTGTCGGACCCGCTGTCATGAACGTCCCCCAGCCGTACTGCTCAGCCGTTGGCCGCTGTGGCATTTCCTTGATTCTAGGCATGCCCCGAAAGGGGCGTCCATCAGTGGAACTCCGCCCGTGGCGAAAAGGTTCCCTGGGGCGTCAGGAGGGGCGATTAGGCTTTCAGGAAACAGTCAGCCAATGCTTTCAGTCTGCTCAGACTCCTTATGGATAGTGGAAGCCAGAAGACGAACCTGAAAGGCAGAACGATGACGGAGAACCCCAGCAACGAGCACGGCGGACCGACTTCCCACGAGCCCCGTCCGCAGGAGCACCCGACGATGCCTCTTGAGCATGCCACGGAGCCCACCCAGACGCTCCCCAGCTACCCGGCCGCACCTCAGTCTCCTTCCCAGGGCCAGCCCGCACCGCAGCAGCCCCAGCATCACCAGCCTCCGCAGCCCGTCTACGCCCCGGCAACGGCCCCCCAGAACGGGGAAACGCACGCTCCCGGACACGTTCCCGGACAGCAGGCTCCTCAGTTCTACGGGCAGCAGAGTGGCTATGCCCAGCAGCACCAAGCCCCGTCCCAGCCGTATCAGGCACAAGGCGCTCAGCCGAAGACGGCCCGGAAGATCGGCGTCGGGACGCTGGTGGCGGCGGTGCTGGCCGCCGGTCTGGTGGGCGGCGCCGTCGGGGTGGGCGGAAACTCGCTCCTCAACGGCGGTCAGCCGGTGGCGGCCACCCAGTCGAACAGCAGCGGCCAGGGCGGCATCGTCATCAACAACAAAGACAGCGTCACCGCGGTGACCGCAGCGGCTGCCAAGGCGGCCCCCAGCGTCGTCACCATCGCGGCGAGCGGAGGGAACTCCTCGGGCACCGGCTCGGGCATCGTGCTCGATGACCAGGGCCACATCCTCACCAACACCCACGTGGTGACTCTGGACGGCGCTGTGTCCAACCCGACGGTGGAGGTTCGCACCAGTGCCGGCAAGGTCCTCAAGGCCACCGTGGTGGGAACCGATCCGCTGTCCGATCTGGCGGTCATCAAGGTGGATCCCACGGGTCTGGTCCCTGCGACTCTGGGGGACTCCGGCAAGCTCAACGTCGGTGACACCGCGGTGGCCATCGGCTCGCCCCTGGGTCTGACCAACACCGTGACGGACGGCATCGTCTCCACGCTCAACCGGACCATCTCGGTGCAGTCCTCGGCGGCGCCGTCGGACGGCAGCGATTCCAGCAAGGATGACGGCGGCTACAACTTCGCCCCGCCGTTCGGGCAGAACAAGACCTCCTCCTCCGGCGGTTCCGTCTACCTGAACGTCATCCAGACGGACGCGGCCATCAACCCCGGCAACTCCGGCGGCGCCCTGGTGAACGGCCAGGGTGAGGTCATCGGCGTCAACGTGGCCATCGCCACTGCCGGCAGCAGCTCCAGCGACGGAAGCAGCAGCACCGGCAACATCGGCGTCGGCTTCAGCATCCCGATCAACTACGCCAAGCGGATCGCTCAGGACATCATCAAGGACGGCAAGGCGACGCACGGTCAGTTCGGCACCAGCGTGCAGAGCCAGGCGGCCGGTTCCAGCGACTCCTCGGCCTTCTCCGTGGGCGGCCTGGTGGTGGACGTGGTCTCCGGTTCGGCGGCGGACAAGGCCGGTATCCGCAAGGGCGATGTGATCACCCAGTTCGCCGGCTACACCATCTCCGACGCCAAGGAACTGACCGCGGCGGTCCGCGAGCAGCCGGCCGGTGGCAAGGCCACCGTCACGGTGGTCCGCAACGGCCAGACCAAGCAGATCGAGGTGACCCTCGACGCCGCCAAGCAATAGGCGACCGGGCCCCCCGGCACTTTCGGTGGCCGGGTCCCGCCGCTGGTCAGGGTGACGCACCGTGACCGGCGGCAGGACCCGGCCACCGTCGTGTGGCAAGCTTGGAGATGCAGCCGTCCGCCCGCGTCGTCGCGGGCATGGCGCGGCTGTCCGCCTCGCGCGGAGAATCCCGTCAGCCAGGGCCTGAACCGAGGCCTGCGTGAGAACACTATGGGAGAACCATGAAGATCGTGGTCTTGGTCAAGCACGTCCCGGACGCTCAATTCGAACGCCATCTGTCCGGTCCGGGGCACACCGTCGACCGCTCGGAGAGCATCCTCTCCGAGCTCGACGAATACGCCCTGGAAGCGGCGCTGCAGATCAGCGAGGCGAACGGCGGTGAGAAGGGCGGCAACACCGTGGTCGCCCTCACCATGGGCGCCGACGGCGCTTCCAACTCCATCAAGAAGTCCCTGCAGATCGGCGCCAGCGAGGGCTACCACCTCAGCGATCCGGCGCTCGCCGGTTCGGACGCCGCCGCCACGTCGCTCGCGCTCGCAGCCGCGGTTCAGCGCATCGCCCAGGACGGTCCCGTGGACCTGGTGATCGGCGGCATGGCCTCCACCGACGGCGAGACCTCCCTGGTCCCCGCCCAGCTGGCCGAGCGCCTCGGCTGGGCCTACGTCGGCCACGCGAAGTCCCTCGACGTGAACGCCGGCACGGTCGCCGCGGCACGTGAGGTGGACGGTTTCGCCGAGACCCTCGAAGCATCCCTGCCGGCCGTGGTCTCCGTGACGGATCAGATCAACGAGCCCCGGTACCCCAATTTCAAGGGCATCATCGCGGCCAAGCGCAAGAAGTCCCACCCGCTGTCCCTGGCGGATCTGGGGCTGGAAGCGGCGGCCGTGGGAGCCCAGGGCTCCCTCACGGTTCTGGAGGAGGCGCAGGAGCGCCCGGCCCGCAGCCAGGGCACCATCATCACGGACGAGGGCGACGCCGGCATCAAGCTGGTGGAGTTCCTGGCCGCCGAGAAGCTGATCTAGCGTTACCAGGAGCGAAACATGGCACATGTCCTTGCAGTCATCACCAGCCCCGATGGCGCCCTCAAGAAGAACCAGCGCGAGCTGCTCACCCTCGGCCGCGGTCTCGGCGACGTCTCCGTCGCGCTGATCGGCGACGACGCCGCAGCCACCGAGGCGGCGAGCTACGGCGCCGCCGTGACCTACACCGCCCCTGCCGCCGTGAGCACGCTGGGCGGCTCCGCCCGGGCCGCATTCGTCGCCGAAGCGGTGTCCCGCTCCGGCGCCGACGTGGTCCTGCTGGAGAACGGCGTCGCCGCCAAGGAGCTCGCGGCGAGCCTCGGCGTGAAGCTGAACGCCGGCGTCGTGACCGATGTGGTGTCCCTGAGCGCCGACGGCGCGGCCACCAAGTCCGTCCTGGCCGGGGCCTACACCACGGTGGCGCGGTCCCGCTCCGCCGTTGCCGTCTACACCGTCAAGTCCCACGCCGTGGAGCCCTCCGAGGCTCCAGTGGAAGGCCGGACGGAAGCCCTTGAGCTTCCCGAGACCGCCTACGGCACCGCGGCCCGGGTCACGTCCCGTGAGGCCAAGCCGAAGTCCGGCCGTCCGGACCTGGCCGACGCCCGGATCGTTGTGGCCGGCGGCCGCGGTGTGGACGGTGACTTCGGCCCGGTGGAGGAACTGGCCGACGTGCTCGGCGCCGCCGTGGGCGCTTCTCGCGTCGCCACGGACAACGGCTGGATCGGTCACGACTCCCAGGTGGGCCAGACCGGTGTGGTCGTGTCCCCGCAGCTCTACATCTCCGCCGGTATTTCCGGGGCCATCCAGCAGAAGGCCGGCATGCAGACCTCCCGTGTGATCGTGGCCATCAACACGGATGAGGACGCGCCGGTGTTCGAGATCGCGGACTTCGGCATCGTGGGTGACCTGTTCACCGTCTTGCCGCAGGCCAGCGAAGAGATCCGCCGCCGGAAGGGCTGAACCACGTGAGCATCACTCATCACCCGTCCGCTTTCACTCCGCGTGAGGGCGGGCGGGTGCTCTGTTTCACCGCCCACCCGGATGACGTGGATTTCGGTGCCGCAGGCACCATCGCCGCCTGGACCGCCGCGGGCGTGGAGGTGATCTACTGCGTCATGACCGACGGCGACGCCGGAGGCTTCGAGGCCGAGGAGGACATCGCCTCCCGCCGCGTCGAGGAGCAGCGCCGTGCCGCCGCCCTGGTGGGCGTGGAGACGGTGCATTATCTGCATGAGCGCGACGGCTATCTGGAGCCGCGGCACGAGGTCATCAGCCAGGTGGTGGCGCTGATCCGGCAGTACCGGCCGGACGTGGTGCTGACCATGCACCCGGAGCGCAATTGGGAGCGCCTGCAGAAGAGCCACCCGGATCATCTGGCAGCGGGGGAGATCGTGACCCGTGCGGTGTACCCCGCAGCGGAGAACCCGTTCGCGTACCCGGAACTGGAGGAACGCGGTCTGCGCGCCTACAAGGTGCCCCAGCTCTGGTTCATGGCCGCGCCTCGGGAGCGGGAGAACCACTTCGTGGACGTGTCCGCCACGGTGGAGGCCAAGCTCGCGGCCATTCACATCCACGCGTCCCAGCATCCTGATCCGGCGGCCATGGATGCGCAGGTCAGGGCGCAATTGCGGGAGAACGGCGGACGGACCGAAGCGGGGGATCGGGCCATGGTGGAATGTTTCCACGTGGTGCTGGTCAACGCGGATTCGACCTTCGCCGGGTTCTAAAAATGTGATTTAAATCTCCGGGCGCTCTTGCGCGAGGAGTACGCCGGGTCTAGAGTTCTAGAGAATTAAATAATACTTATTCCTCTGAAGGGCAGACCTCAATGGAGAAGACTGCAATCGAGCACCCGGTCCTGGTGATCATGGGTGTCTCGGGCTCCGGCAAGTCCACCGTGGGCGGCTTCCTGGCCGGCGCGCTCGGCTGGGAACTCGCCGAAGGCGACGACTTCCATCCGGCGGCCAATGTGGCCAAGATGGCCTCCGGCCAGCCGCTCACCGATGAAGACCGCTGGCCCTGGCTGGGCACCATCGCTGACTGGATCAAGAACCGCGACGCGCTCAGCGAGCCCGGCGTGGTGACCTGTTCCGCTCTCAAGAAGCGCTACCGGGACGTCCTGCGCGGCCCCAACGTCGTCTTCGTGTATCTCCAGGGCGGCAAGGGCCAGATCTCGGACCGCCTCCAGGCCCGGCACGGCCACTTCATGCCCCCCGAGCTCCTTCAGTCCCAGTTCGAGGCACTGGAAGAGCCCACTGCGGAGGAGAACGTCCTCGTGGTGGACATCGAGGGCACGCCCGCCGAGGAAGCACACCGCATCATTCAGGGTCTCGGACTGAAGGCCACCCCGTACGGAGAGGCGGAAATCGCATGAACACGACGGCGTGGACTGGGCACGACACCCAGCTCATCATCGTGGCGCTGATCGGCATCGCCGCGATCGTTCTCCTGATCACCAAACTCAAGGTTCACCCGTTCCTGGCGCTGGTGCTGGGTTCGGCCTTCGTAGGCCTGGCCTCCGGCGGGGAGCTGGACAAGGTCATCAAGAACTTCGAGGAAGGCGTGGGCGGCGTCCTGAAGGAGGTCGGCCTCCTGATCGCCCTGGGCGCCATGCTCGGCAAGCTCCTGGCGGACTCGGGCGGCGCCAACCGGGTGGTGGACACCCTGCTGGAGAAGGCTCAGGGCAACAAGCTGGTCTGGATGATGACCCTGGTGGCCGTCATCATCGGTCTGCCCATGTTCTTCGAGATCGGGCTGGTGCTGCTGCTGCCCGTGATCGTCCTCGTGGCACAGCGCTCCGGGCTCAAGCTCATGCGTGTCGCCATTCCGGCCCTGGCAGGTCTCTCTGTCCTGCACGGCCTGGTGCCGCCGCATCCGGGGCCGCTCGTGGCCATCGCCGCCCTCAAGGCCGACCTCGGCATCACGCTCATGTTCGGTCTGGCCGTCGCGATTCCCACGGTCATCATCTGTGGGCCGCTGTTCTCCAAGCTGGCCGCTCGGTGGGTTCCCGTTGACGCACCGGCGGTGGCCGGAGGCATCGACACCCAGCATGGCCCGGATCTCAGCGAGGTCAAGCGCGTCCCCAGCTTCGGCATCACGCTCTTCACCATCATCTTCCCGGTCATCCTGATGCTCTTCAAGGCGATTGTGGACATCGTGACCCCGTCCCAGGATGCTCCGGTCATCCGGGTCTTCGCCGACTTCATCGGTCAGCCGCTTGTGGCCATGACCCTGGCTGTTCTGCTGGCGATGGTGACCTTCGGCTACGCCGTCGGCTTCACCGGTTCCACCATCACCTCCAAGCTGGGCGCGAGCCTCGGGCCGATCGCCGCGATCATCCTGATCGTCGGCGCCGGTGGCGGCTTCAAGCAGACGCTGATCGGTGCCGGCGTGGGCGACGCCGTGGCCAAGTGGGCCACCGGCGCCAACATCTCCGTCCTGGTGCTCGGCTTCCTGATCGCCGTGGCGCTGCGCCTGGCTACGGGTTCGGCGACGGTGGCCACCGTCACTGCGGCAGGCATCGTGGCGCCGCTGGCCAGCAGCCTGTCCCCGGCACACGCGGCGCTCCTGGTCCTTGCGATCGGTGCGGGTTCGCTCTTCCTCTCGCATGTCAACGATGCGGGCTTCTGGCTGGTGAAGGAGCTCTTCGGCCTGACGGTCGGTCAGACGTTCAAGACCTGGTCCGTGATGGAGACCCTGATCTCGGTGGTCGGCTTCATCTGCGTGATGCTGCTCTCCTTCGTGGTCCCGTAGCGGCACGCTGAGCCGACGACGACGGCCGGTCACCTTCGCAGGAAGGTGACCGGCCGTCGTCGTCGGCTCAGCCGTTGTGCCCGCTCTCGACTGCTCCGTACGGTTCCATTTCCAGACCCCAAAGCCCGGAAATGGAACCGTACGGAGCAGTCGAGGGGGCTAGACCTGTGCGCCTTCGAAGCCGTTCTGACGCCAGGCTTCGAAGAGGGCGATCGAGGCGGAGTTCGCCAGATTCAGGGAGCGGCGCGACGGCAGCATGGGGAGCCGCACCCGGGCCGTCACGTGCGGGTCGTCCTTGACCTCGCGGGGCAGGCCCACCGATTCCGGTCCGAACATCAGCACGTCCCCGGGAAGGTACCCCACCTCGGTGTAGGAGGTCTCGCCGTCGCTCGTGAAGGCGAAGACCCGGCGGGGCTGCAGGAACTCCCACGCGGCTTCGAGGCTCTTGTGAACGGTCACCACGGCGAGGTCGTGATAGTCCAGACCGGCCCGGCGCAGCTTGGCATCGTCGAAATCGAACCCCAAAGGTTCCACCAGGTGGAGTTCGGCCCCTGAAATGGCGGCCAGCCTGATGGCGTTGCCGGTGTTGCCAGGGATTTCGGGCGTGTAGAACAAGATGCGGAACACAGGCCCCATCCTATCCGGCCGCGGGGCGGGCTCGCCCGGCAGGCCCCGCCCCGCACGCTTCAGTGCATGCCGCGGATCAGCCGGGCCAGGGAGGGCACATGCACCACCTGGGGCTGCGGGCCGTTGCCCAGGAACTCCCGCAGCGCGCGGATGGTCGCTGCGGCGTTGCCCACCTCCACGCCTCCCGAAGAGCCCGGACGCCGGTCGATGACCGGCTCATGCAGATTGTCGCCGGGTCCCAGGACCATGGTCCAGCCGGTCACATGGAGTTCCGGGAAGAGTTCCTGGATGTGCCTGACCGAGTGGGCGAGCAGCGGTGGAAGCACCGAACGCCCGCCGTGCAGCAGACGTTCACCGTCCCAGGCGTAAGCGCCGTGCGGGAGGACCATCGAGTCGATCAGGGCCAGGCGGTACCCCGCCAGGACGGCGTGGTCGATATGGGTCTTGCCGTCCGGTGCTTTCAGGCCGTTGATCAGCCGGGCGGACGGTTGCTGGGCCACCACATGGCGCAGCAGCAACTGCATGGTGCGCTGCTCACGGCGGATCCGGGCCTCCGCGCCGAAGATGCCCCGCTTGCGGGGCAGGCCATGCATCTGGAGACGGGCGACGTCTTCCGGGAGCAGCCCGCCCGGCTCTCCGAGAGGGGGAACGAATACGGCAGGGTCGGACGCTTTCGGACGGGGACCGGAGGAACGCATGGTGGCGTGCGAGTCCGTGCCCGCCTCCCACGCGGTGGTGAAGCCGCCACTGGACTGGGCGGGATTGCCCCAGTCGCTTTTCCCCGCGCCGTAGTTGGCGTCATAGCGGGCCCGGGCCCGTTCGTCCACCAGGACCTCATAGGCGAGCGTGACCGCGCGGAAACGTTCGGGATCGCCACCGTGGTCAGGGTGCGACAGGCGCGCGGCCTTCCGGTAGGCGACCTTGATCTCCTGGGTGCTGGCCGTGACGGCCACCCCCAGAACCTGGTAGTGGGTCTCACCAGGTACTGCGGTCATGGACACTGCCTTTCCTGTGCGGCGGCTTCACTCCACCCGGGCCATCCCCGGGGATACCGGGTGGTGGTGCAACGAACCGTTCGCCGGGCCGGTTCCTGGCGTGCACAATAAAGCGTGATGAATCACCCGCGCCCCGTCAAACCACGGCCCCTGGAAGGTGTCCGGCTGGCCATTCTGGTCAATCCTTCCGCGGGCAGCCGGCAGGGGATGCTCCGGGCTGCCTGTGCCGTCGCGCTGCTCCAGGAGGCGGGCGCCAGGACCACGGTGCTGTCCGCTGCTGAACTGAGCGTCCTGGCCGGGATGGCCGACGACGCCGCGGCCGCCTCGGATGCGCTGGTGACCGTGGGCGGGGACGGCATGGTGCAGTTCGGTGCCGAAGCGGCGCTGCGGAGTGGACTGCCGCTGGGGATCATCCCGGCGGGGACCGGGAATGATGCGGCCAGGGCCCTCGGGGTTCCCCGGCGGGGCGAGGCCGCGGTGCACCGTTTCATCGAGGCCTGGCCACGTGGCGGCAGGATGATCGATGTGGCCCGGGCGGAGTTGCCCGGGGGCGAGGTGCGGCACTTCGTGACGGCGCTGGCCTGCGGCTTCGACGCGGTGGTCAACCGGCAGGCCAATTCCTGGCGCTGGCCTCGGGGGACACTGCGCTATGTCGCTGCCATCTTCCGGCGGATCGGAAGGTTCCAGCCGGTGCACTACCGGCTGGTGGTGGACGGACGGGCGGAGGACCTGGACGCCGTGATCCTCACGCTGGCCAACGGTTCCTCCTTCGGCGGCGGCTTGAGGATCGCACCCGCGGCTCGTCCGGACGATGGTCTGCTGGACCTCGTCACGGTGTCCCCGATTTCGCGGCTTCTCCTGGTGCTGATCTTCCCGCTGGCCTTCTTCGGGCTGCACGTCCACCACCCGGCCGTCCGGGTCCGCCGGGTGCGGGAACTGATCCTGGAACAGGGCGGTCCGGTATGCCACGCCGACGGTGAGGCCATCGCCGCCCCGCCCCTGAAGGTCACTGTGCGTCCGGGGGCTCTGAGAGTGCTCGCCTGACGGACTTAAACTGGAGACGTGCCTGTCTATCTCGACCATGCCGCCACCACCGCCATGCATCCCGCCGCGCTCGCTGCCATGACGCGCGAACTCGCGCGCACCGGCAATCCCTCCTCCCTGCACGGAGCAGGCCGGCGGGCCCGGCGCAGCGTCGAGGAGGCCCGCGAAGCCATCGCCCAGGCAGCCGGTGCACATTCCTCGGAGGTGATCTTCACCTCGGGCGGCACGGAGTCGGACAACCTGGCGGTCAAAGGCCTCTTCTGGCAGCGGAAGGCGGAAGACCCCCGGCGGGTGCGGATCCTGTGTTCCACCATCGAGCACCACGCGGTCATGGACACCGTCGAGTGGCTGGAGCGCCACGAGGGCGCCGAGGTCTCCTGGTTGCCGGTGGATGCGCAGGGCGTGTTGGATCTTGAGGCGCTGGAGTCCGAGCTCCGGCGTGACCCGGAATCGATTGCTCTGGTCACCGTGATGTGGGCCAACAACGAGGTGGGCACCATCCAGCCGATGCGCCGGGTGGTGGAGCTGGCACAGGTGGCGGGCGTTCCGGTGCATTCCGACGCCGTGCAGGCTTTCGGTGCGCTTCCGCTCGTCTTCCGGGACTCGGGGCTCGCCGCCATGAGCGTCAGCGGCCACAAGATCGGCGGACCGGTGGGAGTGGGAGCCCTGTTCCTCCGGCGGGACGTGAAGCTGGTCCCGGTCCAGCATGGCGGGGGGCAGGAACGCGATGTGCGTTCCGGAACCCTGGACACAGCCTCCATCGCAGGTTTCGCTGCGGCGGCTTCGGCCTGCGCGGACACGCTGGAGGGGGAGTCCGGCAGACTCTCCGCCTTGCGGGACCGGCTCATCGACGGCGTGCGTGCGGTGGTGCCCGAGGCGGTGCTGCGCGGTACCCCCGGGGTGGGCCGTCTCCCGGGCAACGCCCATTTCACCTTCCCCGGCTGCGAAGGCGACTCCCTCCTGTTCCTCCTGGACATGTCCGGGGTGGAGAGTTCCACCGGATCGGCGTGCACGGCGGGCGTTCCGCGGCCATCCCATGTGCTGCTGGCGATGGGACTCGACGAGGCGACGGCGCGTGGCGCTCAGCGCTTCAGCCTGGGGCACACGACGACGGACGCCGACGTCGACGCCCTGCTCAAGGCTCTGCCCGGCGCGTTCGCCCAGGCGCGGAAGGCGGGAATGGCCGGGCACGAATCCAGCATCCAGACGGCCGGGACGGTGGCCCGAGGCGAGGGTCTCTGAGTCTTCCAGACACCCTGCGGGGAATACCGCTCCGCTGCGGGCGTTAAGATGGAAGGGCGCGCAGACCGCTTGCGGTGCGCGTCCTTCCACACTTTTCCCCGATGAGAAAGCCAGTATGCGAGTCTTAGCAGCCATGAGTGGCGGAGTCGATTCCGCCGTTGCCGCAGCACGAGCGGTCGAGGCCGGTCACGACGTGGTCGGCGTGCATCTGGCGCTCTCCCGCATGCCCGGCACGCTGCGGACCGGAAGCCGGGGCTGCTGCACGATCGAGGACTCCCGCGACGCCTACCGCGCCTGCGACGTTCTCGGCATCCCGTACTACGTCTGGGACTTCTCGGAGCGCTTCAAAGAAGATGTGGTCCAGGACTTCATCGACGAGTACGCCGCCGGCCGCACCCCCAACCCGTGCATGCGCTGTAATGAGCGCATCAAGTTCGCGGCGCTGCTGGAAAAGGCGGTGGCCCTCGGCTTCGACGCCGTCTGCACCGGGCACTACGCCAAGGTGATCGAGGACGGGGACGGAAACCGCGAACTGCACCGCGCCGCCGATTGGGCCAAGGACCAGTCGTACGTCCTGGGCGTCCTCACGCACGAACAGCTCAAGCACGCCATGTTCCCGCTAGCCGAGACCCCGTCCAAGGCGGAGGTCCGCGCGGAGGCCGAGCGGCGCGGCCTGTCCGTGGCCAACAAGCCGGACAGTCACGACATCTGCTTCATCCCCGACGGCGACACCGCCGGCTGGCTCTCCGAGAAGATCGAGATGGAGCCGGGCGACATCGTGGACGAGACCGGCGCCAAGGTCGGCGAGCACGGGGGAGCGAACGCCTTCACGGTCGGCCAGCGGCGCGGCCTCAAGCTGGGCCGCCCGGCCGCCGACGGCAAGCCCCGCTTCGTGCTGGAGATCCGTCCCAAGGAGAACACCGTGGTGGTCGGCCCTCAGGCGCTCCTGGCCATCGATGAGATCCGGGGCATCAAGATCTCCTGGGCGGGCCTGCCCATCGCCGAGGTCGCCACGGGCGAGGAGTTCCCTTGCCACGCTCAGGTCCGTGCCCACGGTGACCCGGTGCCGGCCCGCGCCCGGGTCGAGGAGCGCGACGGCGCCCCGCAGCTGGTCGTGACGCTCGACGAAGCTCTCCGCGGCGTCGCCCCGGGCCAGACCGTGGTGCTCTACCAGGGATCCCGCGTGCTGGGTCAGGCCACGATCGACAAGGCACGTTCCCTCCAGCGCGCCGAGCTCTGAGGGGGGACCCGGCCGACCCGCGCGCTTGAGTACCTTTCGGGGTCCCGCTGGAGAGGGTTCCCCCGCGGCTTAGACACCCGCCTCCGCTCGTTCCTCGCTCTGGCGTGCGATGCGCCGCTTCCGGGAACCCGCTCCAGCGGAACCGCCAGCCCCACCTCGCCCGTCCCACTCAGCGGACGGCGGCCATCGTCGGCGGCGCGGCTCAGTAAACTGGATCCCATGACCGCGGAGCACCACATCACCCAGGCCTTTGATTTCGATCCCGAGGCGAGTTCGCTCGCCGGGGAAGTGGACCAGACCGTCATGGACGAGCTGCTCAGTATCCGGTCCAGCATCGACAACATCGATGCGACCCTGGTGTTCCTGCTGGCCGAGCGTTTCAAGGCCACCCAGCGCGTGGGCGTGCTGAAGGCCCGTCACAAGCTTCCCGCGGGGGATCCCGGCCGTGAGGCGGCGCAGATCGCCCGGCTGCGGGCCCTCGCCATGGAGGCCCATCTGGACCCCGCTTTCGCCGAGAAGTTCCTGAATTTCATCATCAGCGAGGTCATCCGGCACCACGAGGCGATCTCCGCCGACCACGAACGCCAGGCCGGGCAGGCCGGCTCCCCGGCGTGACCGTCACGCTGCGAGGGCTCAGCGGCACCCGGGTGATCGGCTCCGCTCACGGACCGTGGCCCGGGACCGATCCGTTGGAGGCCACGCGGGCTCTGCGCGGTGAACTCGGTTCCCCGCACGCCGCGCCGCTGGCAGAACTCCCCTCACGCGGGGTGGGCTCCGACGCCACAGGCCGCAGCGCGGCACTGCTGGCGGGGCTGGCCGTGGACGTGCAGCCCCATGGCTGGCGGCTGGGGGAGGGTGAGTCGAAGGATCACCGGCGGGCGCTCTCCGCGCTCGGCACCGATCTGCAAGTGCTCGCCGACGTGGCCGGCGTTGAGGATGCCCCGCCGGGCCCTCTCAAACTTCAGCTGCGGGGTCCTGTCACGCTGGCGGGCTCGCTCTATCTGCACAGCGGTGAACGTGTGCTCTCCGATCATGGGGCCCGGCGCGATGTGGCCCAGGCGCTCGCGGAGGGTGTGCTGGACCATGTGGCTGCTGCGCGCCGCGCCGTCCCGGGCGCCGGGATCGCCGTCGTCGTCGAGGAACCCCTGGTCACGGAAGCGCTGTCCGGCACCATCCCGACGGCGAGCGGTTACCGCACACTGCGCTCCCTCCCGGGCGAAGAGGTCACCGCGTCCTGGCGGATCCTCGTGGAGGCGCTGCGTTCGGCGGGAGCCACGGAGGTGGCGATCTCCGTTCCCGGAGTCGAAGCACCCGTGGAGCGCGTCTTCCAGGCCGGGGCGGACGGGATCGGCCTGCGCACCGGGACGCTGACCACGCGGCAGTGGGAACGGCTCGCCGGGCACCTTGAGGACGGCCGCAGTGTCTGGGCGGAGTGTGTTCCTCTGAAGGTCGCCCCAGGTCAGGAGGCCCGCGCGACGGCGGCGCTCGCCGGCTCGCTGCTGGGTGCCTTCCGTGACCTGGGACTGCCGCTGGGTCTGGTGCCCCGTCTGAGACTTCTGCCTGAGGCACGCTTCGTGTCCGAGCGGGGTGGGGATGGCTGCACCCCACAGGAGGCGCTCCGCGTGCTGGAACGTGTCACAGCCCTGGCCGATGCGCTGGAGCAGGCCGTCGCCTCCTGAGCTGCGAATCACCGCTGAAGACACGGATACGACAAAGCCGCGGCCGTTAAGGGAAGATGGGTGCCATGAAGGGACGCATTCTGGTAGTTGACGACGACGAGGCACTGGCCGAGATGATCGGCATCGTGCTGCGCAACGACGGCTTCGACCCGAGCTTCTGCGCAGACGGCGCTCAGGCGTTGAGCGCGTTCCGGAACGCCAAGCCGGATCTGGTCCTGCTGGACGTGATGCTGCCCGGCTCGGACGGCATCGAGGTGTGCCGCTCCATCCGCGCCGAGTCGGACGTCCCGATCGTCATGCTCACCGCCAAGTCGGACACCACGGACGTGGTCCGCGGCCTTGAGTCCGGGGCGGATGACTACGTGCCCAAGCCTTTCAAACCCGCCGAGCTCGTGGCCCGGGTTCGCGCACGCCTGCGCCCGGGCGACCAGAAGGCCCCCGAAACCCTCAAGATCGGGGATGTCTCCATCGACGTCGCCGGTCACACCGTGACCCGCGCGGGTGCCCCGATCTCCCTGACCCCGCTGGAGTTCGACCTCCTCGTGGCCCTGGCCCGTAAGCCGTGGCAGGTGTTCACCCGCGAACTGCTCCTGGAGCAGGTCTGGGGCTACCGTCATGCCGCCGACACCCGGCTGGTCAACGTCCACGTCCAGCGGCTGCGGTCCAAGATCGAGAAGGACCCGGAGTCCCCGGAGATCGTCCTGACGGTGCGTGGTGTCGGGTACAAGGCCGGTTCCTGAGCAGGGCGGCCCCGCCGAGTCGTTCGCCGCGGAGCCGGACGCAGGGCCGGGTGAAGCCGTAGTCCCCGTCATCGAGGCCTCCGCCACCGAGTCCGGTGCCGTACCGGATTCCGCGTCCCCCGCCACTCAGGACGCCAGTGGCGTCCTGAAACGCTACGGCGGACGGGGCGGACGCCTGACCCGTCTCTTCGGCCTCCGGGCACTGGCCATGCTCAAACGCGCCACCAGGATGCTGTGGCGCGGTCTGAGCTGGGCGGGGCGTTCCCTCATTCACCGCTGGCGCCGTTCACTGCAATTCCGCACCGTGCTGGTCACGGTGCTGCTGGCCTCCGTCGCGCTGGTCGGCGTGGGAGCTTATCTGAGCAGCCAGATCGCCAGCAACCTCTTCCAGGAGCGGCTGCGACAGGCCGAGAGTGACACCCACAGCAGCGTCACCACCGTCCAGAACACCTTCGACGGTGCACAGGTCACGGATCGCGCCTCCGTGCAGAAGCTGGTGGGGGACACCCTGGCCGCTCTGGACAGCCGGGGCAATCAGCTGGATCGCCGTTTCATCTTCCTGGCCGTGCCGGATCAGACACAGCCCCGTGATCGCGGAGTCGATTCGCGCAGTTCCAATGGCCTCGGCCTGAGCATCCTGCCGGACGATCTGCGCAAGGCCGTGCAGAACGCCGGCCGGGAGCAGTACTGGGCCTCCATCGCGCTGCCGGTGCCGGGTGGCACGGATCCGGCCATCGCCATCGGCAACAAGGTCTCCTTCAACGGCACCGTCTACGAGCTCTATCTCATCTATGACATCGCCACGGCCGAGACCACACTGAACGACATCCAGAACGTCCTGCTCATCGGAGCGGGAGTCCTGGTGGTCCTGATCGGGGTCCTGGCCTGGTACGTGACCAGCGCCGTGGTCCGGCCCATCAGTCATGCCGCGCACGTGTCCGAGAACCTCGCGGCCGGTCAGCTGCAGGAGCGGATGCTGGTCAAGGGGGAGGACGAGGTCGCCCGGCTGGGAGCATCCTTCAACCATATGGCTGCGAGCCTGCAGGAACAGATCACGCAGCTCAACACCTTGTCGCAGATGCAGCAGCGGTTCGTCTCGGACGTCTCCCACGAGCTGAGGACGCCGCTCACCACGGTCCGGATGGCGGCTGACGTCCTCTACGAGTCCCGCGACGACTTCGACCAGATCAACAAGCGGTCCGCCGAACTCCTGCACGCGCAGGTGGAGCGCTTCCAGTCACTGCTCTCGGACCTTCTGGAGATCTCCCGTTACGACGCGGGTGCGGCACAGCTGGACGCCGAGCCGCTGGATCTCGCGGCCCTCATGGGACGGGTGATCGACGGTGCAGATCCGGTGGCTCAGGAATACGGCTCCTCGGTGTACCTGAACGCACCGCCGAGGGGCGTGGTGGTGGAGATGGACGGCAAACGGATCGAGCGCATCCTGCGCAATCTGCTCCTGAACGCTCTGGAACACGGTGAAGGCCGCCGCATCGACGTCACGGTCGCCGCCAATGAGGACGCCGCCGCGGTCTCCGTGCGGGACTACGGTCTGGGGCTCGATCCAGCCCAGGCGGCCCGGGTCTTCGACCGCTTCTGGCGGGCGGATCCCGCGCGGGCCCGTTCCACCGGCGGCAGCGGTCTGGGGCTCTCCATCGCCCTGGCCGACACCAGATTGCACAATGGCTGGTTGGAGGCGCGTGGCCGTAAGGGCGACGGAAGCACCTTCCGGCTCACGCTGCCCCTCAAGGCCCA
>Ga0153950_1000391_pt1 | contig 19677 bp, 23 predicted proteins | sample TSNJ034MetaG_FD_104737 | JGI IMG/M metagenome (GOLD analysis project Ga0153950, IMG submission 104737) | Attine ant fungus gardens microbial communities from New Jersey, USA - TSNJ034 MetaG | ecosystem: Host-associated > Fungi > Mycelium > Unclassified | place: USA: New Jersey, Wharton State...
ATTCCTGCCGTTTCTATACGCGAGCCATGTTGTGAAATTCACAGCGACATCGCGTGCCGTGGAAAAGAGCCGGGAGCTGACGGAGGGCAGCGAGGACGACGCCGACAAGATCGCAGCGATATACCGGTATGTCGTGAAGAACATCCACTATGATTACCAACTGGCAGCCTCCCCTCCGGCTGGATACACGAGCAATCCTGACAAGACCCTGGAGAGTGAAAAAGGCATCTGCATCGACTACTCGGTACTGGCCGCAGCCATGCTCCGCGCGCAGGGTATTCCGACCAAGGTGATTTACGGCTACATACCGGATGGAACCTATCATTGCTGGATCAGCGTATACTCCATAGATTCGGGTTGGACACACGACGGCGTCAGAATACTGGCCGACAGGTGGAACCGGCTGGATCCCACCTTCGCGGCTGATGAGGAATGGTTCGCCGAGAACCTGAAACAGCCGGAGAAAGGAGAATATGACATTCTCTATAATAACTAAACAGCAGGTGGCCGGGTTCTCACCCGACCACCTGTAATACACAGTCTAATAAATATGAGGAGGCGCAGTTATGCATCCCATCGATCGACTTGACGTCGCAGGAATTGACTCCAAAGGATATGGCCGCATCTACAAAGCGGTCATGCGCGATAGCCGCATACATATCATGGCGAAATGCATCTATGCTTACTTTTGCGCTTATGCAGGAAACGGAAATTGTGCTTTTCCAAAGCGTGACAAAATCATCCGGGATCTGCGCATGAATAAAGACACCTATACGAAATACCTGACCCAACTCACTGATGCCGGATATATTGAGAAGCGGCGGACACAGACAGGAAACCGGTATACCATCAATTTACAGGTGCCGGAGGTTGGAGAAACGGAAACCGGTATTCCCTGGGATACCTCCATCCTCACATCCCGAACCATTAAAGCGCACGGGTTCGGTACTGTGCCGAAGCTGGTTATGCTGGATGCCCGGCTTTCCGCCCAGGCAAAAGCGATCTATTCCTACTTCTGTTCTTTTGCGGGAGCCGGCACGGTTGCTTTTCCCCACAAGGCGACGATCCACCGGGAGCTGGCTATCTCACCGCGAACCTACTACTTACACTTCGCCAGCCTGACCGGGTTCGGATATATCACCACCCGGCAAAGGAAAAACGCGGGCCGCTACGACGTATCCGAATACATCCTCAACGAGACAGTGGAACCGGTTCAACCGGAGGAACCCGGCCAAGGAAGCAGTACGACCGGCCCCATGTCCGAAATATTGCAGTCCGGTAAACTGCAGTCCGGTGGAAAACCTGCCGAAAACACCCCCTTGTCCGAAATCTCGCAGTCCGGTAAACCGCAGTCCGATAAAGTGATGTCCGGTAAAATGGTGCACCAAAATATCGGACAACCATATATAACAACGAACACTTCTATAAATAACAGTTCTTACAAGGAACAGGATTATAATCATCAGGCGGACAGGGGCGGGTTTTCCACAAGCGTAGCGAGAGCGGGCAAAGAAGATATCCTCCATGCTCTTGACCGCCCCCATCTGGAATCGGAGATGAGGGCTTGGGTTAAAATGAAGGATTCCATACTTGGTCATTTCCCCAGCCCGGAGGATCGGAGCCGGTATGAGAAGCGCGCGGCGCAGATATTGGATGAGCTGGTTCGTCAGATACTGGAGCGCTCAAACGAACCGGACGCATGCAAGCGCATCATTGGCGCTGCATCGGAAGGCGCTTTTTACGACCTGTATTTTGATCTTGCCGATCGTGGCGATCAAATGCGGTCAATCAAGCGATATGTCGGGACCACCCTGTTAAATCTCATCGGCTGACAGGGTGACCCGTAATTTATCCTATTCTCACAGCACAGCCTTTACCCGGCCAACCTGGCCGTCCTCCAGCATGACCTTGATACCGTGGGGGTGATTGGCGCTTTTGGTAAGAATCCGTTGTACCCGGCCCTGTGTCAATTGTCCGGTACTCTGGTGCTTTTTGAGGACGATGTCCACTAAAGCGCCCATCTGGATATCGGCTCTATTCTGTCCATCCAAATCGTCACCTCATATTTTTCCTATACCGCTGTTTTGAGCAGCTTCACATTCTGCCTGTCCAGCACATCCTGGGGCCCGATGCGGCCTCTCAACCATGCTTTGCATTCATCGCGACGAAGCACAACCGGCATCCGGTCGTGGATATCCACCGAGTTATTGGCGTCGGTGGTGAGGATGGTGTAATGACCAGCGTTTTCAGTCGGCTCAAAGAGGCCTGCCAAGTACATTGTTCCACTATCCTGCACGCGGAACAGATAATCCCCGACTGTTTCATTGCCGTTCTTCTCGTACTCGAAGAAACCGCCGCAGGGAACAATGCACCTGTTTCCCTTGATGCTGTTGAAAGTATCCTTTTTCATAAGCTTATCACAGCGGAGATTATGCAGCACCTTGGCCGCCCAGGTGCGATTCAGCCCCCACTGCATCACAGTAGGCACAACTTCGGTTTCCTTTGCCACCATGACCGGGGCGTAGTATTTCGGGTATATGATCCCATCACGTATTTTCCGTTCAAATACTTCCGGCGGCAGCCAAATACCGTTGTGATCCTTTTCGTTCCACTCCCGCAGGAAGTTGGTCAAATCAATCGTTGTCTGATAGCGGGCACACACGTTGCGAGACACCCCCATACTTTCTTCCACCTGCGCCATGTCGAAAGCGCAGTCGTCCAGTTCCTTGAAGCGGACCCTTCTCCGATGAACCACATCGGCGTCCTCGACAAACCACCGGCCGATCATCTTGCCGCCGTTTTCGAGCATCAGCGAAAATTCTCTGTTATAATCCCGAAGCTGGCGGCAGGTGGCTTTCACAATATACCGCATACCGGAGCCATCGGTTTTCCGGGTAGACATGGCGTACATCTGTATTATACCACGTTTTCCAATCTCATACCGGAAATCCCCCATATAAATGCAGGTGGGGTAAATCCGGCCTTTTTCATCCCATATGGCGTCCACCGCCACATAGTTGTCCCCGCAGCGCCAGCGTCCGGGCTGATCGAAGTTCTCAAAGTACAGGTAGTACACCTTGTCGTAGTTTTCTTCCAGGTCACAGCTGGTGCGGGCGGTGTAGCGGATGCCATAACCGCCGGAAAGAAAACTAGGCAGCATACCGTCCTGCCGAACCTGATCGACGCCATAAACACCGCCGGCCTCCAAATAAAGGCAGGTAGGCGTCAGGTGCGGGATAATCACGTCATCGTAATTGCGAGCCCCCTCCATATCCCAATGGAGCGAAATGGGGATATATTCTTTTAGTGTTTCCATCATGGCAAAATATCAGCACTCCTAAAACCTCCGAAACGCGTTCTTTTGCGCGGACTCCTCACTCGACAGATCAAGCCCCATCAGGCCCCGGTTCAAGTAAACCCTTCCGGGGACTACCATGTTAGCGCCCATCCGCCTGTGAATCTCCTGGACGGCCAGATCGATCCGCTCATCATTCTGGTCTTTGAGCATTTCGGGTAATATGGTTAATTGCAGGTAATCGTCGTCAACCAGGTTGTAGGTGCGTATCCCAAGCCCGCGCAGGGGCTTGCCATCCCAATGGCGCTGAATCTGCAGATTGGCTTGATCGTAGAGCAGTTTTCGTGTACGGCTGGGAAAGGGCAGTTTCTTTTGCCGCGTAATCCAGCTTAAATCCTCCGCGGAGCGCAGCCCGATCTGTATGCCGTTGCACAGAACATTCTCTTTCCGCAGGTTTTCCGAGGTGAGTTCGCAGAGCTTCGTCGCATAGCCGAGAATATCATCCAGCGTGTGCATATCCTCCAGAGCCGTGGTTGAATTACCCGATGTGAGCATTTCCGGTCTGTCATCCTTGAAAGCAATGGGCGTTGTATCCCGGCCATTGGAAAAATGCCATATCATTCTCCCGATGACGCCCAGCCGTTCATAGATTCGATCCAGATCGGCGGCCGCAAGCTGGCCGATGGTGTTGATTCCCATGGCGCCCAGCTTGCGTGTCGTTGCCGGGCCTATCCAATAAAGATCGCTTACCGGCAGAGGCCAAACCATTCTCTGCCAGTTATCGGGTGATATTACGGTGCACCCAAATGGTTTCTCAAAATCACTCGCCAGCTTGCTGAAATTTCGGTTGAAACTGACGCCGACACTGATGGTCAGACCTGTGCAGTGATAGAACCGCAGCCGCAGCTCATGTGCCTTAGCCTCCGCTTCCTCAAAATCCCGCACACAGCCAGTCCATAGCATATACACGCCATCATCGCCTTCCATCATAAGAAACGGGGTGATAGCGTAGCACATCTCCCGCAAGAAGTCCGTCATACGGCGAATGGTTACCCGGCCAAGATCACGGATAGGTACAATTTCTAGGTTTGGACAGGCAGCGCGCGCCTGCCAGAGGGCTTGACCTGTCTTGACGCCCAATTTCTTGGCCTGTTGGTTGGAGGCGAGGACGATGCCGGACCTTGAGGCTGGATCACCGCCTACCGCTACGCACTTCCCCCGCAGATACGGGAATTCCTGGATTGCCAGATTTGCGAAAGCAGCTATTGACGTCACAATGGGCGAAAATAGCAGTTGCTTTTCGGGTAATCAATTCACCACCTCCTTGCCCGGTGTATATATTAGCCATAGAGAACAAATGTTCCCGCAATGTTATATTAGCACTACTCTACCTAATTGTATAGAGGTATCTTTTGTCAGAATATGTAATAACTTCTAAATACAGATATAAAGATACGGAAGCCAAACCTTTGATAATGATGGGGCTTGTTTTGCCTTTCCAACGGTGTTGGTGTATAATCGACATAGAGTCGATGCATGGGAAAAGCCACCGAACCGATTGCGCCGTATGCCGCATATATTCAGTCCGATGGTTAGCCAATATAGCATCCGGGGTGGTGGATAAATGGACGCATTAAGCGGAAAGCGGGTAGCGATCATAGGCAGGCTGCAAACGTGCCCACGCCGGCAAGTGGTCGCGCGGCTGGAAATCCAAGGCGGCCTGCATCAGGATAAGGTCAATACGCTGACCGATATTGTCGTTTTGCCCATTGGCGAGACGGATGGGAATAAGCAGGTGCTGGAGGCTGAAAAACTTCAAAACCTGGGGAAACTGCGGATTCTGAGAGAGGACGCTTTCATCGAAATGCTGAATGTGAGGCCGTAGCCTTACAGTACCCCATGGTTCCCAATGGATGCGAACATAAAAGACGGCTTACGCAATTTGTGAGCCGCCCGCTCTTGTACTGTAATTACATATTATAAACCAGTTCTTACATATGACAGAAATACGGCGAATTCGCCATTTTTTTCAACATGACCGATATATAGTACCTATAAACATATAAGCAGAGTTGCCTGAAGTGTGGTTCATGACAGCATGGCGTCCGCAATGTTTTGCCCTATGATTTCGGGGATGGGTACTGATAAATTCCACCGAAGCCAGGGAGTTCGATATGATAACACAGAATATAGTATTGCTGACGACGTTATTCATCAAAACAATGGAGATCCCCGTGTTTTTCCTCTATTACTTCAGAGCGAAAAAAAGGTGTAAAATTCTGATCTGGATACATTTTCTCGTTCTCTGCCTCATTAACATCACATTCCAGGACAACCAGTTGCTGAATATAGCGACAACCGTTTTCTTCCTCATGACGGCGATGTTGTACCTCAATGGGGAGTGGCACAGAAAGGTGTTTGTGGTTCTTGTCGTGTACTTCCTTGGAATGGTATCGGAGGTACTGGCCGCCATTGCCTTGTCATTCATCTACAGCGACAACATGCAGATGATGGCTATACCGGAAAGGATGCCGGTGGCGAATTTGGTGGTGCTGGTTATTCATACGATCCTGCTGTTCATTGCGGCAAAGCTGGTTAGACGGACGCGGTGGAATAAGCTTCCGATGCTGTATTGGGTATCAATGATCTGTACGCCGGTCTGTAGCGGGGCGGCGGTATTCATCTTCTATAACTTCTCGGTCGGCGCCAACTACGCGTTCTCCTGCCTGCTTCCGCTGGCGATTGTGGCGCTCCTTGTTCTCAACTATATCAACCTGTACCTGTTTAATAAGGTGCTGGACGACCAGCGGGATGTCACAATGTCGCAGATGCAAAAAAAGCTTATCGAAGCTCACAATGAGCAGATCGACCAGCTGATTTACGCGGAAACAAAAACACGAAAAACGAGGCACGACGTATCCCACGCCCTGGTGGATATCCTGACCTGTATGGAGGCTGACGACCAGGACGGCGCTGTGGATTTGATTAATAAAACCCTGGGCGGCATACATCTGATCACCGGACCTGCTCAGAGCGGGAACCTGCACATCGACGGCATCCTCAACTATGAGATCAATAAAGCAAACGGGCTGGATATCAAGGTGCTTCTGGAAATGAACATTCCTGCGGACATCAGCTTCGATTCCTCGCAGGTATCCGCACTGATCGGCAATGCCCTGGACAACGCCATCGATGCTTGCAGGCAAGTAACGGACAGGCCCAGGGAGATATCTGTCAACATCCGCCAGCATTTCCGCCAGATTTTCATTGACGTCTCCAACCCCTATATCGGTAAGATTGTAGTGGAGGACGGCATGACCATCGCCTCCAGCAAAAACGTTAATTACAACGATCATGGAATCGGACTCCTGCGGATGAAGGAAATCGTGGAGGAAAATTACGGTGAACTGTACATAGAGACAAAAGACGGCGTATTCTACCTTTCCGCCCAGCTTGGTGACGGCTTCGACCATGATGTCATCTAACCCTTGGGGCCCCGAGGGATAGAGATAAATTATGCATTATGAAGGAGGACCCAGCTATGACCAGATGTGCTGTAAAATTCGGAGGATTACTGTCCGCATTTGCCACGTTAGTAACAGGAATCAGCGTTAACCGTATGTGCTATTTCATCTTCGGGCAGGACGAGGTACCCGCCGACGCAAAACGCCTTCGGAAATTCTAACCATGTACGCGGCAAGCGCCCGTGCGCTCGCGTCCAAGCTCCTGCGGTGGGGCATCATTGCGGAAGCCGAGCTGGATGAGAAAATTTACGGACTGAAAAATGGGATTGCGCTGATCATTTGCACATTCACCATTCTTGTGATTGGTTTTCTCATGGGTATGCCGCTGGAGGGCGCTGTATTCCTGGCTATGTTCGCTACCCTGCGTTCCTACACCGGCGGTTTCCATTGCGGCGGGGATCTGTCCTGCTACCTGTCCTCCTGCGCCACAACGGTATTATTTCTCGCGGCTTGCCGCCATATGCTCGGCACGGCGGAGGCGTATCCGGCGTTTGCGGCCGGAGGCGCCGGCGTCCTGTTGATTGTCAGTCTCGCCCCGGTGGAGGCTCCGAAAAAGCCGATTGACGACCTGGAACGGTACGTCTTTCGCGGGAGGGCACTGCGCAGGATGAGCGCGCAGCTCCTGGCGGCGATTCTGCTCCACATCTTCGGCTTGCGCTCCCTGTCCGTTGTTCTCCTTATGACCCTTGCGCTGGTTGGGGTTACGGTGCTGCTTGGCGCCGCTGCCAACAACCACGCAGCCTGCCGCAAGCCCCCATACGTTGCGACGCCATGACAGAAGGTGCGGGATACTTCGGTGTCCCGCGTCTTTTGTAACATATCTTAGTGAGCTGTAGTTTGAGAAACTGAAATATAATGATGATACTTAACACATGCAAAAGCTGAGCTTTTTTGCATGTGTTTACTTGTACTGGCAATATGTTCATGGTATTATGGGATATAGTGGTATTATGCTATTATGTAGCCCGTGGTGATATGCGTCGATTACAACGTAATAGCAATTATGAGCAATTCGGATATGAGATTAAATTGCTAGGTGTTTATATAATGAGCAGTTGGAATTTTCGATAGCGTTTCGAATAAAACATCTTTTGGGGAGGTTATCATGACGCATTATCAATTGGCAGATTTACTTAAAGAAAAAAGGATAATCGATGCATTGCAGTTCTTTTCAAGTTGTCAATTTAAAATTGAAATGATGGACGCAAATAAGGCTTTATTGGAACAAATATTGGCTGACTTTTGGAATGAAGGAGAACAATCACAAAAACGAATTAGCCAAGAGCTAATCGAGAGAGGAACCTCATTAATACTATCAGAAGACGATAGTATTGAGTTGTTGGGTGTTAGATATTCCAGAGGATTTATCCTAAACAAGTCACTTATTGAAATGTATGGCACTTTACATAGCTTTTTTGACATTTATGCCCAATGGCTAAATAGGATGCTTTTAGCGGATGAGGCTATACCTATTGAGAGGGTAAGTATCAGTAGTGTGAATAGAATGCTTCAAACTAAAAATCATTTCAAAACTCAATATCCTGATTTTCTTGAATTGATTGATAAAATCACAAGTTCAGCAGATTATCAGTATATCGCAGATATGAATAATACATTAAAACACCGACAGGTATTAATTTCTAAAGCTAAATTCGATTTGTTTTCTGGAGATTTCTCCGGTTCATTGCCGCCTTTTGAAAAAGATGGACGAACATATACTCGAACTGAAATTATTGATCAGTTGCAAAGTCATGTTGGTTACTGTAAAAACTTAATTAATGATTCGTGTATTTTTGCAGAATTGTTCTACATGACATCTAATAGTTTAAATACCGAGAATAGATTCCACAACCCTAATATCCAAATTATAAGAAAAGCTGACAAGAGTATACATAGCATCATGCCGTATATTGAAGATTCTGTGTTACGGGGAGAGTATCATTTTCTATTGTGTTATTTTGTAGAAGAAACCGAAACCGTACAAATTTTCAACTGTCCATATGAGATGATAGCAGTTTTCAAACCAGCTACTCAAATATGTATTGGATTATTAATCCCCTCTGACACGGATATCTACTCTTTGGATGATGGTAGAGTTGTGCATTATAGAAAATATGTACCCAAGGTACTGGACGCAGATATGATACCATTTGAATTAGGCATTGAATCAACTCGCGCCAAGAAAATATACCCTCTTCTTGCTGAAAAGATAGACTATATTAAACTATTAGCTTAAAAACATTAGACATTGTAATGTTATATATACAATCGTATTTTCTAGTATTCCAATCTGCCATTATGTTTACGCTCGTCTGCATAGCCAACAGCATTTAATCCATATAATAAGGAGAACAGGCAAAATGAATCCAATAACAAATCCTCAATATGAGTATATATTCTTTAATGATAAAGAATTGTGGGATTCCTTTTTAGATTCTAAAGATAGAATTAAAATAGAAACATTCTTTGATAAATTTTTTAAGCTATTAATAATGAGAAAAGATAAGCTCAAAGACACATCTTTAGACAGTCTTGCATTTGCTACATATTTTGATATGATATTAGTGCAATTAAGAGCAATTTGCTTTGAAAATCCTTCTAAAGAGCACAATATAACCGTTCAGAATTATTTAAAGAAACTCCTTGATAATAAGGGAAAACAAGAGCTGGATGAGTATTTTAACAAAGATATATATTTTACAAACGCTCCAGATGCTGAAACTGATCAAAGAACTTTAAAGGCGGCGATAAAGATAATTGTAGATAAGCGTATTGCCCATAATGATAATTTGAAGCAGGATGAAGTATTTCTAATAGATGAAATACAACGAATCCTTTTGACACCCAGCCATAAACATTATATATGTGCTATTGTAGAGGGCATTGAAGAGATTATAAAAAGGAATACGAATCAGCATTATTGGGAATCGGTTAAGGAGTCGGTCAAAACACTTGACCCTAACAAAAGATATCGGTTCGAGGTTAGATTTTCAGGAGAAGAATAGTTTTATTTGAATCCGGAGAAATCAAGCTGCAAATATCGGAAATAGAACCAGTAGAATATGGCGGCGCATTATCCATAATACGAGGAGCGTTAAAAACACTATGGACAATAAGATCTGTAAGATCGTATATTTCGATCAAGATTCTGTCACCGACTATGTGCAAATTGTAGCTGGCGGTGAAATGGAGAACACAACCGAACTTCTTAAAGTAAGAGAAGGTAATGAAGAACAAAATATTCAGGCGTCCGCGAAGGGGGGTATTGGTGGAGTATTTAAGGCTCTATTAGGCTGGGAGGTTGGAGCATCGGCAGATATTTCAGCAGGACTTTCATTCAACAGCAGTAAAATGGTTAAAAATATAGTGAAAAATACAATATTAACAGACTTCTTAGCAATTGCAGAAAATCAATCCACAACCAATCGAAGCGCTTCGAGAATGCCTAAAGGCGCTATCAAAAAATTCAAAGGTTACTCAATATCAGCGGAAAAAGATTCGCTGTCATATATGGTGATGGTATCACCGTATCTCAGCATGTTTAATTCAGGAAGCGCTATTCCTGCGGGGGAGTTTAACATTGCTATTGACAAATTAGATAATGCTTTGAGGAACGCAAAAGGCTATTATGAATTTGTTGGCCTTAAAGGGCGCAGCCGAGTTGTATTGCGATTTAACATAAATTCATTTAAAAATGGATATACAATAAGTGACTTGTTAAAAATGGATTTGAGTGTTTATGCTATTAAAGTAGGCAGAACAACCTTAGACATGCTCAATGTGAATAAAGAACTTGATATGAACGTTTCAATAGTCCCAAAAGATAATCCTACATATGAAAAAAAAGAGCAGAGTGAAGACGATATCCCACGCTCACAGGTCTTAGATGTTTTTGATGTGCTTCTGGCGGGGGTAGAGGCTGATGACTGATCGTATTGTTATCTTTTATGGTGCCAAGAAAGATTTTGAAGCCATGCTTGAGGCCGAAGTTCAGGAAGATCACGCTACAATTCCATTTATGGAACTAATTCAACATTATAACGCAAGGCTTCGTCCGAATGAATCGGGAGTAAGAGAATCTGCATTAAACAGAAATATTGAGGTCGATAATTGTATTGTTCGGGCGGATGATTATGGATCTGTTTTGGAGCATGTATTATCCAATTTTGTAAATATAGTCACTTTAAATCATGATATTGGTACGCTTTATGTTCACAATCCGCCCAGAAGAGTTAAAGAATCTTTACAGGCGGTCTATGGTAATGAGATCGAATATAGGAGATCTGAATATGCAAAGATTACACGACAGATATTAAGACAAGTATTTTCAAATCTTCAAATAGATATACTGGGTCAGGATAATTGCAAAAAGCAACTTATTAGTGGAATGTATCGTCTAGTTGCAAAATCAAAATCTAGCATAAAGCCAGTTGTTTTGATGTTGAATGGGCCGTCTGGTGTTGGAAAAACTGAGAGTGCAAAAAGCATTAGCAAGTCTATGGGGGGAGAATTGCTGCGAGTGCAGTTTTCCATGATGCAAACCAATGAAGCTTATAATTATGTATTTGGAGCGGAGCACTCAAAAAGTAGTTTTGCAAGGGATATGATGGCACGAGAATCAAATGTAATTTTGATCGATGAGTTCGACAAAGTGAATCCAACTTTTTATAATGCTTTTTATGAGCTTTTTGACGAGGGAAGATATGTAGATACAAACTATAATATCGATCTTGGACAAGCAGTGTTCTTATTAACATGTAATTTTAGTAGCGAACAAGAGATTAAGAAGGTGTTAGGACCAGCAATGTTCTCTCGTATTGGATGTTGCATTGAATACGAAGAACTGACAATTGAACAGAAAAAGTCTATTATTAATAATTGGTATACTTCTGTGTTGTCTATATTGCAAGATGACGAAAAGGAAATCATACAAAATACGGACATTCTAGATTGGTTTGAAAAAAATGCAGAAAGATATGATAACATTCGCATTTTGAAAACAAAGCTCGAAAATGCGGTGTTTGATAAATTAGCAGAAGCATTTGTTATTCATTCAGATATGCGTTGATATAACTGCCCATTATAAGCAAAATGGGCATTTAGCCCAACTTCCGCGTTTCCATAATAAATGAATATCGCAGTTTATTTGTTCATTGACGCTTTAATAAACGGCGGTTGCGTCCGGATGCACATCGGCGGTTTTCGAGAAACATCGGCAAAGAGATACTTTCCATATCAACAACTAAATTTAAGTTATGACCCAGATGGCGAAATACTTGGACAAGCTTGATTAATAGGAGAAGCAATATGAATTGGGAGCCTGGGACGGGGTGCTATTGCAGGAGCGGCAAGAGAAGTGAAGCCGCCGCAAAAGCTCTCACCGGAATGGGGTATATCAATATATATGACTTTGGTGGCATTATTGACTGGCCGTATGAGACGGTAAGCGGAAAATAGCCTTTGCTCCCGATATAATACAGATGTGATTAAGAAAGGGCTATTGTTAATAGGGATAAATTCATGCAAAAAAACGGGATAAGAAATGGAGAGTCTGAGCCTGTAAACGACGATATATTGCAAGCCGGGGATTTCACATTTGAGCCCTATAATCCCGGTATCGGTGGCGACAGCGGCGCTTTGCAGCTTGCGACTGCCAAGGCGGCCCCCAAAATTCAATATATCGTCAAGAACGCAACACCGGAGCTTGCCTGCAACGAGTATATATACCACAAGATTGCCTCCGCGCTTGGACTGAATACGCCGGAGGTAAAGCTGTTTCGCAATAGCCCAAAGCTCAAATACGCAGCGGGCATCCGCTTTATAGCGAACGCACAAAAGTATATATATGACAAAAATGCCGATGATGACGCGGGGCGCTTTGCCGACTTCTGCGCGTTTCAAACGCTGTATGTAATCCTGAACGAAGAAGATTCGCAAGAATTTTACCTTGACGGGCAGGGGCGGCTATTCAAGCTCGATAACGCCGCGTCGTTCAACATTGAGAGTTATGATATAGTGCTTATTGACCGTAAAAATAAGCAGGACGCCCTCAAAATATTTGAAGCGAAGCTGAACTTCACGGAATATGACAAATACGGAATTATATTACGCATTTTAACCGAGCGATATGGCGCGGCGGGCAAGAACGCCTGCCTTTCCATGTTTAAGCGGTTTTCGGTGTTCGATGAAAAGGCGCTGGACGACGCGTTAGAATCCTTAGACAATGTTTACCCCGTTGAACTTGGCGACTATTATTTGAAATTCGTTATCAGCCGCACGGCTTTATGTGAGCGCTTTCTCCGTGAATATGAGGAGGATAAGCAAGGTAAGGGGCAGTAATTCAAAGAGATAAGAAAAAATGACTTCGGAGCGATTTTGGATGATTGTGGGGGTGCTTTTGACCTGTTTCCGTTTTTACGCACCACAACATATAGTGTTGACGTAAAAACAGAAGGCATATATAATTTATTTACATGAAATATTTTAGCTGTAGGCCCTTAATTGGGACGTAAGGATGGAGAGCAGAGGGCTTAACTGCCCCTGGTGAACGGAATTTTTAGTCAAATAGGCGTAGTATACCCTTTCCGGGTATGCCGCGCCTTTTTTGTTTCCCACAAAGAGGAGGTGTGTAGTGGAGAGCCGCGAATATATGGATCGGCTGTTTCGTGCCGCGGAAAGCAACTATCAAAATCTGATACCGGCAGGATGTATCTATCACGGTAAGGAGGGACATCTGCGCTTTGCTCGGGAATTTGGATACGGCCTTGCGGAGGATTCCGATGAAGTGAGGAGACGGGATACAATCCAGTCCAGCTATAGCCGGTATGTCAAGCTGTGTGGTTTGAAACCGCTACTTGACGCAAAGGATTGGGTATCCGCGATTTTGGCAGGAATCAGCAGGGACATGGAGCGCTGACGCTCCGTGAAGACAACGGGAGGTTCCGCCTATTCAGGCAGCTTCCTTTTACATAGATACAAAGCTGATGTGAGGGAAAGGAGGAAAGGGCAAAACTGAAAATACCGGAAACGGGAGCGGACGATATGTCAGCTCCTTTTTTGCGCCACTTTTGATTTTGAGAGGAGTATTCGATGAAACAGAGTATCAGTGAAAGCACAAAGGCCCTCGTACTGGAGATCAATAAGGTCCGCGGTTTCAATCCGGGTGAATTGATGGTGACGCTGGACAGCGGCGCCGAATACCTGGAGCACCAGCCCCGGCTGACGTGGTTCTGGCTGAAATATCCCGAGGGCAAAATCAGCGTGCGGCTGGTTGAGAAGAACGACACGGAGATCATCTTCCATAGCCGCATTTACGCCAACCGCAATGATCCGGAAACGGCATACATCACCGAGGATTACGGTTCCTGTCGGTATGACGAGGTCAATCCGTCGATTGAGAACAAGCATCTGGAAACGGCGGCAACCCGTGCGCGGGTAAGAGCGCTGGGCGCGGCCGGCTTTAACAGCCACTCCGCCGATGCCTATGTCACCGAGGGCGGTCCCTCCGATACCCCTGTGAGGAACAACGGGAAACAGGAAACGGAGAAAAAGAACGGTATCCCGGTGGCGGCTGCCTCCCCTGTCTTGTTGGAGGCCGTGAAAAAAGGCAAGGAATCGGAATCCGCTGAAAATCCGACTGATCCCACGCAGGTGAGCATGGGGGACGTTCTGGCGCAAAACGAAGAACCGGGGGACGAGCCGCAGACGGACAGCGCTCCACCGTCCGCAGAGCCGTCCGACATCCCCGAGCGGGAACCGGGACTTCCCGACGACGTGTCCGGCGTTCCCGAACAGGAGCCGGGCGTGCCGGAGAAAACAGCGGAGTCCACAAAATCTTCCCCTGCCTCCGAACCGGATTCCAAACCAAAGGAAGATGCGCAGGCAACCGACAAGGGCAAACCCAAGGCCTCGGCGGCGAAACCTGCCCCGGCTCCCGGCTAACCGGCGTATCAAAAGGAAAAAAGAGCGCCCCGTGTTGTCTTGGCGGACCACGGGACACTCCAACGGCCATTCACAATCAGAGTGTGAACGCCTGTATATATCATAGCACGGGCGTTTCTGCCCCTGTTCCCCCAAAGCATGGATTACTCGGAAAACGGCTACACCGGCCAGCTTCTGCTGGATGAAGCCTCCATCAGCACGGAGGTGGATAGCACCGAGGGATACCGATACGCCGTGACGGATACAAGGGAATATCCCGGTCTTGTGCGGAACGACCCGTATCTGATCCCGAAAACAGTGCAGAAAAGCGGCGTGACGTTGACGCTCTGCGACATCAACTGGAGTCCCGGCTCCGATTACGACCCGAATCCCGCCAGCTACAGCGCGACAGCCTTTTACAAAGGCTCCGCCAGCGGTTCGCGGCCGAGCGGCTACACCGTGACCGCCACATACACCGGCGAGGTTGTAAAAACCGTGCCGGGGAATATGGTGTATACGCTTGTTTACGCGGCGAAGCCTATTGCCCCGGTCGAACTGCCGGAGGGAATCAACTGGACTCCTGTGCTGTTCGGATTGGGCGCTGTGGTTCTTGTTGGTGGCGTCGGGACCTCTATTATATTCTTACTGCGCCGCCGCAGGCAGCACGCTGTCCCCGTGTTCGTGGATGGGATGGAGGAAATACCCAAAAAGCGCATGAGAAAGCCAAATATGCTGAGTGAACTGGAGGATGACGATGAACAGGATTAAAGCCTTGTGTTCTTCTTACGGCGGCTGGATGCTGCTGTCTCTGCCGGTTGTGGTTGTTGTACTGTGCCTCGCGGTCAGCGCGGCGAAGCCGCAGCCCAGGACAATCGCGGAACCTCCCGCCGAAACCGAAATCACTTTTGACATGGACAGAAACCGCGCGTACACCGCCGAGGACGGCGTGATCGTGATCGGCGATATGGTTACCCCCGCCGCCGCCAAAACGGAAGCCGCGCCCCTCGTTGCCGCCACAGAAACGGCTTCGGAAGCCGCTCCGACAGTTGCGGCGCTGAACTCCGTCAAGGTTGGCGGAGCATATACATTGCCGGAGGATGCGCAGATGGCGGACGGCAGCATCGGCGTGCTGAGTATCCCGAAGCTAAATCTTTCCGTCAGTGTGTTCGAAACCGAGGATGAGATGGAGGCGATGACTCACGGCCTCGCCCATTTCAAGACGACGAGCGCGTGGGCAGGAAATATCGGTTTGTGCGCCCATAATGTGAATTTCGATCTCACGGATGGATACTTTAAAAATCTGCACACGCTCAAAATCGGCGACAGCATCAGCTACAAGACCGCGCTGGGCAGCCGGACATATACCGTGGAAACGGTTACCGAGATCGCCGAAACCGATTGGTCATATCTGAACCGCACAGAGGATGACCGCGTCACGCTGATAACGTGTATATCGGGGAAACCAACCATGCGGCTGGTTGTCCAGGCTGTGGCAAAATGATGTAATATACCGGCGAATCTGTGGTAGGTATGATGAATAGCTTTGCGGAGCGTGATGTGGTATCGTTGCGGTTGACAAAAAAGGATGGAGAGGTGATATTTTGCAGACCAACGACTTTGAAAAAGCCTATGCCGATTTTATCGACCGCAGGGAGTATGATGAAGCCCAAAATGCGCTCTTTTCGATGGTTCGAACCTCATTTACCGCGGGATGGCAGGCGGCGGGCGGCGATCCGCCCACGCCCCACAAAATCTTCGAAATAGTGCCAAAAAAAGATGAGGGGGAAGAAAAATGAACCGCAAATCCGCACTCGCGGCTGTCTTAGCCGCCACTGCAAAAGCAAATATCATTTTTATTACTAACAAACACTCATAGGTTCGAGTAGGACTAAGAAAGGCCGAATCCAACAGGAAAGTAGGCCGACTATGGCAACAAAACGAAAGGCTCAAAAGAAATCTAAGCTGCGTCACGCTGAATACTATGATTTTCAAGAAATTCAAGACAAGCTGTATGCCGATAGCAAAAAGGGCAAAACATTTCAAAATCTTGTAAGTATTATCGCTTTGCCTGAAAATATACGTTTGGCATACCGTAACATCAAGAAAAACAAAGGAAGCAAAACAGCGGGCACAGACAACCGCACAATCAAGGACTTGGAAAAATTCTCTGTTGAACAGTTAATCGCAATCGTACAGCGAAAATTGGGGTGGTATACCCCACAAAAGCGGGTACGCTGTTTGAGGACTCGAAATACCATAACGCGGTGTTCGTGGGCAAAGATGAGAACGGTATACATGTACCTTAAAAACCGAGCGAACAAGGACAAAAGCTGCTTCCCGGCTATCGGCACCATCGCCTCCGATCTGAGCCTCTCCAGGAGTACGGTATTTCGCGCGCTGGATGATCTGGAGCAAAAGGGCTTTATCAAACGCAAAGCAAGATGGCGCACAAAAGGTGGTCGGTCATCAAGCTTGTATACGCTTAATGATCCGTAGCGGTACAAAAAATCAGGTGGATTTTCCACCAAGGCGGGAGTCTGCCCTGGCGCTGGCATGGGGCCCGTGTCATATTGGCATAGGTAGTTAAGTATCCCCTGCGGAAAAAGATTAATAACAGGGAAGAAAGAAAAAAAACGCGATAACAGGTGTAACATCACCTTTGGCCGGAGGTGGTGGCGGCGGTATCTGGATGAATAAAAACAATCTGACCACATATCTCAAGGTGTTTACTCATAAGCAGAGTACACGCCTTTTTTATATTCCCTGTTTGCCCTGAAAAAATTTTTTCAGGGGGGGTTGACAAATGTGATCTCAAGTGTTAATGTATGACTGTAAATTATTTTTAGTCATACAGAAAGAGGTGGCATTTATGCCTGCGGGTTTCACAGATAGCGAACGAAAGATCATTACGACCAAACTTAGGGAGGCCGCGCTGGAATGCTTGCAGCGTTACGGCGTGCGCCAGACTACCGTCGATCAGCTCACTAACCAAGCCGGTATCTCCAAAGGCGCGTTTTACTCGTTCTACGAGACGAAAGAACATCTGATGTTCGAGGTGCTCGACGAGACCAGACGCTCGATACATGATGAACTGGGGGATCGGCTGCAAGCTGCCGGACGCGACACCGAAAAAATATCCTCCGCGCTATTTGACATGTTTATGGCGACGAAATCCTCCATCATCATCGATATTGTCAAAAATCGCGAGCTTGATTACCTTGATCGAAAATTGCCGGAGAGTGACGTTAGCAAAAGTTTCGATATGAATATGAAGTTTATCGGAGAATATTTTTCTGGTTCTCTTTGCGATGGGATCAGCAACGCCTCGGTCGTCACTGCGATGGCCATGCTGTATTCGACGATGATGCATACGGAACTATACCTGCCGGGGGAGTTTGAACTGGCTCTAAAACTGCTGATCGACGCGTTTGTCAATCAAATCATCAAAAAATAGAAAGAAGAGTTTTCCATGACGGAGACAATGAACAAAGTGGTTCAGACGAATGAGCCGCAACACAAAATGAGAAAGGCGTGGCTGGCACTTACTAATATGCCTATCGCGACATACACGTTGTCTACCGTTTCTAAAGAGGATAACGCGGCGGCCTCGTCAATGTTTAACATCACGAAGCAAGTCATGTCGGCGCTTAGTGTGACGATCGTTACCAATCTGATTACTTCAAAGATGACATCTGAACTAAAAACACTTATGACAGGAGTGGATTTGAGCGACAAGGCAGCGGTAACGAATGCGCAACTGACTGCCACCGCACACGCAATGTCCTATTCAGCGGAGATCACAGCGGCTATGATCGTCGTTGCGTTGGTAATGTCGTTCTTCTTCCGCTCTAAGAAGAAATTGGCCGCCACAGCTAAAACCTATGCCTGATGCCGCGAACGGCGTTTTTACGGAAAACATGAGTTAGTCGGGCATCCCTCTGTGCGACGGGACAGCAGCGCCGTCACCCTTGTTTTGCATTCCAAAAATAAATCGATCATTAGGAGGAACAACCGCTATGAATATTTTTTCAATCATGACCATCGCAGCTGTGGTATTCGTGTTATTATCCGTTGCACTTATTAGTGTATGGGTATACAAGGATGCCAAGCAAAGAGGGCTGTCAGCCGGTCTATGGACGCTTCTCGCTGTGTTGAGCGGTGGTTATATCGGGCTCATATTGTATTTGTTGATCGGCAAGAAGCAGAATCACAGCGTCTGCGGTAAATGCGGCGCGACAATTCACATTCAAGGAACCTTTTGCCCCGTCTGTGGAGAGAAGATTGACGCGCCGAAACACGTGATCAAAAAAAACAAGGGGTTAATAAATGCTTGCATTGCCTGCGTTGTGCTGGCTTTTGTTTCCCTTGGAACGATTGTTTTTCTTGGCCTAACTTCGGAAGGGTTTATATTCCAGCAGCAATATAGCTACTATTACGACAGTTCGGACGGATCTGCCAAAAACATAGGCCAAAGCAGTTCTGGCAATCAATGGACATTTTCCTACGATGAGGCCAACAGCGGATACACGCTTACCCAAACGTACAACGCCAAGTCCAAGCCAGTGTCACTATCGGTAGACATCAGTTGCTCCGGGACTGTGCAGTTGATGATCACGCAGGGTGGAGCGTCCATCACCGAAACGCTGGGCGAAGGCAGTTATCATTATGATATGGCGGATTTCAAGACCGGAAGAATCAGAATGAAACTGATCAATGTGGACGCGACCGATCTTACCGGTAAGATCGTCATGGAAACGGGTAAATATCCGCGTAAACCATGAGTAAACGGTTTATACAAAGTAAGGAGGTTATGACATGAATATTATATGGATTGGCACCGGACTTGCTGTTGTTTCCCTTGGAACGATTATTTGTTTTGCCATAAATTCGGAGGGGTTTTCATTTCTAAAGCTGTATAACTATCATTACGACAGTTTG
>Ga0153950_1000394_pt1 | contig 19509 bp, 17 predicted proteins | sample TSNJ034MetaG_FD_104737 | JGI IMG/M metagenome (GOLD analysis project Ga0153950, IMG submission 104737) | Attine ant fungus gardens microbial communities from New Jersey, USA - TSNJ034 MetaG | ecosystem: Host-associated > Fungi > Mycelium > Unclassified | place: USA: New Jersey, Wharton State...
ACACGATGAAGGAATGCGGGATATCGGTTATTTTCTCTTAAATAACGGAAAACTCGAATTGGTCGGATTTCCTGAAATCACAGAAACGACAAAAGTAAGGGTAACTGAGGTCGAAGACAACGTAGTTGCAATTTATCTGGCTGATGAAGGTGAGGAATTGAAAGACGGGGAGTATATTACATTTAGCGAAAAAGCCAAAAGCAGTAAGTGCGTTATCGATTATCTTGTCGAACATAATGCGATAGGTCATCTCTTTGTAAAGCTTTTCAATTGCTATTTTTTGTGTAAAACTATCGAAATCGGAACAACTTCTGGTAAAATATAAAAGTACATGTGCTTGGCCAAAAAAAAGAAGCAGTGGATATTACAACCAACTGCTTCTTTTTGCTATCCCCTGTGGTATCTCTTCAGTGCGCTGTCGCCGTCAATTCCTGTTTGGTTTGTCGGTTTCAATTCATAGTCCCGGCGCAATGCCTTCTCCTCAACTGGGGATGTATAATGATATTTTGGTTTGACGGCCCTCTTCTGTTTGATGTAAAAATAGCAAATCAAGTACGTCGTAAGGAACGTTAAGAGGAGGACCCCCGCGAATATAAAAATATAGAATAAAGCCATCACGATAATCACTGCCTTTCTGTGGTATATCCACTTGAGGATGCGTGAATATTTCCATTGGAATCAATCATTTGCACTCTATTGACCATATGTGTTGCTACGTTTGCAATAAAGCCATCCTCTATAAGTTCGATTTCCTCAGTAACAGGCCCGATATCATCAGAAACAAACGATGCAAATGAAGTCGTGTGGTTATAAAACACAAGCCCGTTAAACATGTCGCCCTGGCTGAGCATCCAAATTTCTGTCTTTTTTCCGCTGACCTTATTATTCCTTGTTATGTCCTGCGTATTGTAAACCTTAACGGTGTAGGTTCCCGCTGCCTGGAACAGAATTTTCAAATACGATGTTTGCGTGTATGTGTCGATTGTGTCGCCCCCATTTGAGACTACCCAGTGGTATTCTTCGTATGGAACAGCCGTCTTGATTGTCTGGTAGGCATACGTATTTACGTTGTAGACAGTCACCCTTGTGACATTGATTGTGTTTTGCCCAAGAGCCAAAAGCTCCGTCAGGTAATCCATGAGTTGCTGGTAGAGGACATCAGTTCTTGAGGGTACACCGATGGGAAGTCCTCCGATGTCTTTTATGTCAACCGTGCCTCCAAAGTGGTCTTGCAGTTCGTCCAAGCTGTTGTTATTCAGAAGGTCGTCCAGGTTTCCAATAGGCCGTCCTGTAAGCCCATTTTCCCTCATTATGTTTTCGAACCAATCCAGCATGTCTTGGTCGAATTCATATTGATATGGCGAAACCAATTCACCGATGAGTAAATCCTGGTCAGTAACTAAAGTTGGAACGTCGGGAAGATTGAACTCATATTCTGGGTTATTCATATCGCTTATGATTGACGTATAGGTGATTATCTGGATAATCGGTATCTCCACTTGGTTTGCGATGGCAAAGCCGTTTTCCATAGGCATAAACACATTGCCTGCAAAGTCCCTTGCTCCGGTTCCATGTATGATTGTCGTTTCCGGCAGGATAATGTCGGTAACGGTTGACTCTGGAAGGGTGTATTCCGGGGCGAGATATTCCTCGTATTCAGGCAATATATACTGTTCGTATTCGGGCAGTACCCACTCCGGTAACTCGTATTCCGGCAATTCATACCCCGGCAACTCATATCCCGGCAAATTATACTCCGGGAGATTTGGATTCTGGTAATTCGGTAGAGTGTATTCCGGTATATCTGTGTATCCCCAGCCGGTGTCGCCTCCGTCATTATCAAAATTGAGCGCGTCTTCGTTGAGTTCCCCGATGGTTTGGTTGACAAGGCCCATCAATTCGTCAATCCGGGCTTGGTTGTCATCGTCTTCCCTTTGCTCTTGTGTCCGGGTATCGGTCGCTGTATTTATTGTCCCTTGTCCGGTGTAGCTGGTGGTCTGCTCCTCGGCCTGGGTGATGATAACTGTGTCGCTGAGATAATCTCTACTTTGCCCAGAACTTTCCTCGTATGCTGCTAATGCTGGTATTGGTATTGATAAAAGCAGAATAGCAGCAAGCGCGCTTGCTATAAGCCTTTTTCTCCGCATAGCTTAACCCTCCTTTTGGTATAATACTTCATTATGTCAGAAATGGCTTTTAATCAAGGGAACCATAAAAGAAGCGCACCCATGCAGGATGCGCTTTGTCCATTCTATGTTGATTTTACTCAGCCGGGTTGACGTATATTTTTCCATCAATTGGGTCTCTTTCAATTGCATATTCATCAGCGTTTCCGAAAAATTCTGATTTTGAACCTATGATGTACCAATTGTCGTTTATTTTTGTAAGCGATTTACTGGTAAGTTGTGTAAATGTCCCTTCCATAGATTTCCCGTCCATATTGCCTATTACACCTTCAGAGTTAGTCAAAACAAGCGCTTCGGCCTCAGTACCACTAAGGAATACAAGGGTGATTATCTGGCAACCAGTCAGAATGGTTGATGCTTCATTCTTTTCGTTGTCATCTAAGAGGCTCTGGGTCATAAAACCGGATAAGAAGGGAAGGTCCGAGTTGTCATAGTCTTCTGCAGCGTTGTTATTGCAGAGCGCTGCATACTTATCAATATATGTAGTGATAGTCGCTATATCCTCATCCGTAACAGAATCCTGTGCGTCGCCTTCATACACCGTGTTCATCGGCATGTCATCGCGGACAACGGGGTACAACTTCGCACTGGCGGGGATAGTCCCCTGGGCGAGATATTCAGCGCCGCTGATTTCCATATCGGGATTGTTATCTTTATTGCAACTTGACAGAATCCCGATGCAAAATATGATTAAACATAGAACACTAATTGTCTTTTTCATTTAACAATAAATCTCCTTTTTTTTATTTGTTCCGAAAAGGCCAGAGGATTAATTTCTCCGGTCTTTGCGTTAACATTCGTTTTCCGGCGGTTTGCTCAATAATTGTATCATAATTATCAGTTGCCACAATACCAAGAACTGGAGCCATTTGCTCTAGTTTACTTGATAAGTTATGTCGGTTTTGGTCGGATTCAGCGCAGGTGAGAACGATGATATTTTTGACGCTTGGCTTTGTATGCGGAAAACACAACACAAACAGAAAAAATCGCAGAACACAGAATAAAGATTTTTGTTTTCATTTTTTTGCTCCTTTATATATTATTGTTTAATAAACTTATTATGTCAGAAATGTGTTCCAAGTTCAAAATATTATTCTCTATATAGAAAAAAAGAGAGCAAAACGCCCTCTCTTCCTTGATAAATATGAATTTGAATTATGAGGCAGTATGTACGGCCTGCAAGCTCAATCTTCTTGTAAGGGTCCTTTTCAGAAATCAACTCTACGCTCGGTGCAATAATCTTCATTTTGCAATATTCCTTTCCTTGTGTTCGATATTCTTGCGGGATTTCCGCAGAAAACTGCCGATTCTCCTCATTACGATTTCCCATATTTCTGCATGCGTATCTTCAACGCTTTGTGGCTGTAACGGGATAAATCGCTTTTCTGTTTCAGAGAGGTATCTGTACCCAGCCTCAATGGACCGGTAAAAATGCTCTCCCTGTAAATCCATGCGGTTTGCGTCACCGTCATCCATCCTGCGCCGGTTTCCGACCTCGGGATTAACTTTCAGCCAAAGTGTGAGGTCTGGCTCTATATCAGGGCCTACAGCAATCTCATTAAGTTCTCTGATAACATCAGCAGAGATCCCCCGGCCCCAACCCTGATAGGCGTAAGTGGAGTCATAGAAGCGGTCAAGAACAACGATTTTTCCCCTTTCCAATGCGGGCATGAGGACTTCGCTGCAAAACTGCGCTCTTGCGGCTTCATATAGAAGCAGCTCGCACATAGGGGTTATCTCCGTGTTCTCTTTTGACAAGATAATCCCTCTGATTTGTTCCGCAATTCGACTTCCTCCAGGTTCTCTTGAGAAAACAACCTTGTCACCATACTTTTCTAACATTTTTGGCCGAAGAAGGTTTAACTGTGTTGTTTTCCCAGAGCCTTCATTGCCTTCAAAAGTAATTAGAAAACCTTCATAATTCATATTTTTACTCCTTTCGTCCATAATCGGGATATAATTGAATATGTAAGAAATAAGGCAAAAACAAAAGAGGCCGGATAATTCCGGCCTCCCTTTATGGTGATGGCTTAATATCTGTATTCTTGCAGCTTTGTTGCTATCGGTATAAGTAATTTTGATTCATCCAGCCGCAGGAGCTTGATGTCAAGGGCTTTGATACCGAATCTGCATCTATCCAGCGCATCGGCGTCCTTCAAGACGCAGAATAAGTACCAAATTTCATCCTTATCGGGACTTTCAGCAAACTCTATTTGCCATGCCTTTCGTGCTTCGTCGTCGTTGATGCAATGATATGAAATCAAAAACTTGACGATTTTGTCGTCACAGCCATACATTTCTTGATAAATTTCATAGCTCCTTTCGCCATGAGTTTCATCTATGCCATCATCATCTCTTCCGATATCGTGGTGAGACGCAGCCTCCATCAGCTTTTTAAATAAAGCCAAGTGTCTGTTGATATCGCCTTCATCATTTCCACAACTGGCAAGTTTCTGCCTGTACATGTAATTTGCCAAAAGGATAACCCTCTTGGTATGTGCCGCGTCATGGTCAGATTGTTCGCTCGCCCTGTCCGCAAATATGCTGGATACCTCATCCATAATATTGCTTACGTCTAAGCTATAAGGAATTTCATCGTCATCTGTCAGGTGGTCAAGTCTTGCCGTAATCACGGTTCGAAAGAACTCAAGTGACACACACTCTTGAACCTCTACTTCATAAACGTCATCAGGGTGTGCTATAACCTCAAACTCACCGCGACTGGAGATGTATTCGATGATATCGTGTTTATTAATTTTTGCCTGCGCTATCATCGACTCTTCACTGCCATGTCTTGCGGCAAAGAAAAATGCTGTCTGAATGTCTGTGGCCCATGAATACGCTTGCGTGTAAGGGGTAGATTTACTTCCTTGGCCTCGATAAATTGTGATTTCTTCTGGGAGGGATTTCATCTTTTCAAATGTTCTTTTCTTTTGAGCTTCTGTTTTTCCATGTTTTATCTTTAGGACAGACGGTGGCTCCAGCTTACTGGCTCCACAATCACAGAAGCTGTAATAGCTGATAAACGCATCATATAGCTTCGTGGATATTCTTTCATTTCTGATGATGTTGTTCAGAAGCTCCGCAGCTACATTTCCGGACTGCTCACTGTTTCCATCAAATAATAGATGCACGTAGTCTCTTTCCTGATACTGCTGCTCTTTGTCATGTAGCAGCCGGACCACCATTGACTTCATATTTGGGAAAACAGCGAGGCTGTCTTCGTCATAAAAGGGCATGGAGATGTAGAGATATTTATCAGCATCATAGTAAACCAAGCCTGCCGGGAACAACACGCTTTTAGGGACATACATATTTCCAACATTGAGTTCAGGACACTCTTCTTCCCATCGCTCTTTGGTGAACCCTATGTAATAACCTTGGGCGGACAGCTCCGCAGCCTGGTGTTCGGTCTCTATATCAGCGAGTCTTATGAGATTGTCAAGACTGTTTTGGTCATTGAGCTTCGCCAATATTTCCGAGCTATTCATACCCGTTCTCCTTTGTGTTTCCTATTTTACATTAATTTAACTCTGTTGTCAGCATCTTCACAAACTCACTTTCAGATATAACCGGTATGCCAAGTGAATTAGCCTTATCTAGTTTACTGCCAGCATTTTCACCGGCAACCAGATAGCTCGTCTTTTTAGACACGCTCCCTGAAACCGCCCCGCCGTTGGCTTTAACAAGCTTCTCAGCTTCATCCCTCTTCATGGTAGGTAGAGTGCCTGTTATGACAAAAGACAGACCAGAGAGCGCCGTGGATGCCTCAGACGCAGAGCTGTAACCCATATTGACCCCTTCTTCACCAAGGGCAAACACGACCTCTTTCATATTATGCGAAGTTGTCATGGCGATAACCGAACGGGCAATTATCTCTCCGAACCCTGGCAAAGACTTAAGCTCTTCAAAATCATCTTCTGTCAGATTCATGATAGCGGTCATGCTGCTGTACTTCTTTGCCAGGACTTCACCGACACTGCCGCCGACGTTTTTCCAGCCAAGGGACTTTATAATATTGGGGAGGGGCCGGTTCTTCGACCCTTCAATGGCCGCAAGCAGATTGTCCACAGTCTTATCCTTGCCGATGATGTTCTTCTCAATCAACTCGTTCCTGACTTCGTGCAACGTATAGTAGTCGCTGGGGTTATTGATGTATCCTGCGTCAACAAGGGCCGCAACGGTTACAGGCCCGAGTCCGTCTATGTCCATGCACTTCTTGGCAGCGAAAAAAATAAGGCTTCTCGCCTTCTGCGCCGGACAGGAAAGATTCTGGCAACGGAGGTCCGCGCCATCCCGTTCCGCTTTTTCCCCGCACTCAGGGCATACGTCGGAGATGACATACGGAACTGTGCCCGGGTCGCTCTTTTCTGGAATCACGCTGATGATTTTAGGGATAATGTCACCGCCCTTTTCCAAGAAGCAGGTGCTCCCAATCCCAATCCCGAGAGCGTTAATCTGGTCCTGGTTATGCAGAGTCGCTCTTGTGACCGTGGTTCCCGCGATGGGGGTAGGCTCCAGTATCGCAACCGGCGTGATTCTGCCGGTTCTTCCGACCTGGCAAATGATGTCGAGGACCTTGGTTTCTTTACGCTCTGCGGGATACTTATACGCAACAGCCCATCTGGGTGTATTGGAGGTGCTTCCCAGCTTTTCGCGCAGCTTGATATCATTGAGCTTTACCGCAGCTCCGTCAATTCCGTAGGGAAGAGAAGAGCGCATCTCACGGATGCTGTCAATTACCTGAAGGACGCCTTCACTGCCAGTTACAGTGGATTCAACAGGAATGAAGCCAAGTTCCTTCAGCGCCGACAACTGCTGATGGTGCGTCAATCCCTCAAGCCCCCTCTGGACATTGAAAACAAAGGTATTTAGTCCCCGTTCTTTGACAACGGAGGGCCTAAGCTGCCTGAGTGTTCCTGCCGCGCAGTTCCTCGCGTTTGCGAAAGGGTCTTCACCGATAAGCTCCTGGTACTCATTTGCCTTTTGGAAGGACGCAAACGACATGTACACTTCTCCCCGAACGGTAAGAGGTTTCTTGTGATAGATTCTCTTCGGGATGTCATCAATCATCATTAAATTCTCGGTGACATCTTCTCCACTTAAACCATCTCCACGTGTCGAACCTCTCATAAACTTCCCGTCTTTATACTCAAGGGATATGGACAAGCCATCAATTTTCGGCTCTACGCAGTACTCCTCATCCGGCATGGCGTTCGTAAACTTGAGAACGTCGTCAATGGAAAAGACATCTTTCAAGCTCAGCATAGGAACACGATGTTCTACGCTTTCCCTGTTACCGGAAGCTTTGCCGCCAACCTTTTTGGTTGGGGATTCCTTGCTGGCATATTCGGGATATTCATTCTCCAGACGCTTCAGTTCCTGGGTCATCTCATCGTACTGAGAATCCTCAATGTCAGGTCTGTCCTGGTTGTAATATAGGTCGTTGTGGTATTCGATTTGCTCCCTCAACCGACCTATGTGTTCTGCTGTGTTTTCCATAAAAACTCCTCTTTATAAGTATTACGAAGTTTTTGAGCTGTTCGAATTAAATTTCACTCCAACTCATCAATAAAAACTCCGTTGGCTTAATATGTCAGATTTAAAAAGGAGACAAGAAAACCTTGCCGCCTCTTGTTCACGCTGGAGAGATTATATTATTGCGGACGCACACGTTGATATCCAGTTTTTTCGTGCCAACCGCTTTAAACGATATTTCCGCTATTCCGCTTTCTTGGACGGATACGATAGTCCCTGTTCCAAAAGCCCGGTGCCTTATCTCCTTGTGCGGCCCATACCCAGAGATGTCAACCGGTTTGGAACTGTCTGAATAAGAGTTTATTTTCTTTGAGGAGAGCGTGTAGTCTATGTCAACCTTTGGCCTTGCCGTCACTTGGGTTTTCGGCTGGAGCGAACGAATAAATGGAGACATATTCAGCGGAACGCCGAAGGCGTTCTTGGCGATGATGAATTCCATCTCGTGTTTTGCCCTTGTCGCTCCCACATAGAACAGCCTGACATCCTCTTCGGAGTCTTCCTGCGGCTGCGAGGAATCAGAAGGGAGGACCCCGCCAACAACGTCAATCATGATAACCTTGTCGAATTCAAGCCCCTTGCTCGAATGTATGGTTGACAGCGTGACGTTTGATTTGTGGTTGCGCTCTTCATTTTTCAATCCTTCAATGCAAACAAGAAACTCAGGGATGGTGTTAAACTCCTGTGCGATGGCTTTCAGGGTGTTTATTTTCATTGCCAGGGATGTTTCAGAATACCCGTCGCCAATCTTCCGGTCAAGGTGTTTCTGGTATTCCAGTCCGTTCAGTATGGCGTCGATTGCTTTTACAGGAGTCTTATACCGAATTCCTGTTAAAACAGCTTCTTTCTTTTCTATATAGCCGATTCTCCTATCCATAGAAGGAAACGTCTTCAGTGCGGCCAACGCGGTTATAGACGGATTTTCGAGAAGTGCCTCCCGGACATGGAAAAGAGAAGGCTTATTCAGATAAAGCCCGAGTTTGTAATACAGTTTGCTGTACAGATTAATGTCACAGGGATTCTGAGAAAAAGCCAGGAAAGCCAATATATCCATAACAACAAAATGCGTGAAGAATAGTTTCCCGTCATCTCTGTATTTCGTTGAGATTCCCTCTTTTCGAAGCAAGCTTATCAGCGGCATCGCGGACTCATTGTTTCTATACAGGATAGCTAAAGATTGACCGGAGATCTGAGATTCTATGACTTTTTTTACAAGGAGCTTATACTGCTCCTTCATATCCAGAATCGCAGTGAAAATGACGCTGCCGTTTTCTATAGATGACGCCGCCATTTCTTTGTTGTGCCTGTTCTTATTCTGCTTAATGAACCCGTTTGCCGCAGATACAATCTTCTTGTGGCTGCGGTAATTTATCTCCATCGACAAAATAACGGCATCGGGATAGGTCCTATCGAAATTGAGAAGAGCTTGTGGATACGCGCCCCGGAATCCATAAACACTTTGGTCATCATCTCCGACCATAAAGATGTTGTTATGTCTCTTAGCAAGCATCCTGATTATGGAGTGCTGAATATGCGACGTGTCCTGAGCCTCATCAACACTGATGTAGCAATATTTTTTCTGGTACATCTCAAGGATGTCGGGATACTGCATAAGAAAGCGATAAGCAAAGATAAGCTGGTCATCAAAATCCATCAGGTTATCGGTTTCCATACGTTTTTGATAGCGGCTGTAAAACTCCGGAAATTCAATGTCCTGGACATTTATTTTTTTAATATCAGTATCCGTGAGCATTCGGTTCTTTGCATTTGTAATTTGTTGCGCAAGAGACCGAATCATCATATCTGAAGGGTATTCTGGAAGCATGTCAACGCAAATCTCCCGGACAATTCTTTCATTGTTTGGCTCCAGGTCAGGGATGGCTTCGCCTTTTTTATGCTTGCAGGTATTGATTACCTTCAGGCAGAAGCTGTGGATTGTAGAAAAGTGCGGGGCCAAATCCTTCGGGCAGTTGAACTTCTTTATAAATCTCTCTTTCATTTCATTTGCTGCCGCAATCGTAAATGTGAGGGTGAGAATATTTTGCGGGTTGATACCTGCGCAATTCAGCATATATCCGGTCCGGGCCACGATAACGGTAGTTTTGCCGCTTCCCGGAACGGCAAGAAGAAGCGTGGCTCCTTCGACACGCTTCACGGCTTCTTCTTGTTGGGGGTTTAAGCCCCGGATATTATATACAGTACAGAACTCGTTGTAATCCATTTATTCCTCTCTCCGATACAGGCGAGGTGTTTTTGACAACATTTCAGGGAATGTTATCGTCTTGCCGTCATCAAACGCTGCCTCAACATAACGGCCCTCCTCGGTGTCGAACTTTTTCATGACTTCTCCCTCAAGTACCACCCCGGCAAGCTGCTCATAAGTGAGCCTGTCCCCGGCCTCAAGGGTGTCATGCATCATATTGATGCCGGTGATGAAGTTTTCGACCTCACATTGGGCGCGATACCGCATCCCGTTCTTCAGGCGGAACTCATAATCAATGTCCGGGTTTTTAAGCAAGTCAAGCGCGTTTTGAAGCTCAATGAAGGGGGTGTTCTTTCTTTCTTCCTTCCTTTGGTCTGAACGTCTCCGTATATCCGCCACTCAAAACTGAGTTCTTGCGCCACGCTTTGATTTCAGAGGTGAATTCAAAGGGCTGCTTTGCGCCGATATAGACGGCGAGCTCTCTTACTAAGAGATAATAATTTCCGCTCACAGAATTCTTGAAGGCTCTGAGCTGTAGGGGTCGTTCTCCTACTACAGAAATATCGTTCTTATACATAATAAATTCCTCCAAAAAAGATTTACTTTATTATGTAAGGAATGAAGCTGTCAAGGGGCGTTCAGTTAAACTATCACCCCTTATTCTTTTTGTTGTTCGTCTTACCCAGGTTCTCGCGGAAGCCTATATATTTCCCCGACTTAACACGGGCGTCTTCAGGTTTCTCATGGTCTTTTGGTATGAGCCATATGTTCCCAACCCGTACAACACCGTCTATACGTCCGGCTTCACGAAGATGATGAACCCTCGTCGGGGTCAATCTCCATCTTTCGGCGGCTTCCTTTATGGTCATATAGGCGTCCACCTGACCAGAATCCCCGACTACTTGAGATGTTTGGGGCGCAGCAGATTTATTTCGTTTGCCTGTTGGTTTTTCATGGTCCGCAGGAACGAGCCATATATATCCAACCTTGACAACTCCGATGATACGGCCTGCCTGTTTGAGCTTTTGAACCGTTGTCAGGCTCAACCCCCATTTCTCTGCGGTCTCTTTCATGGTCATGTAACCTTCAATTTGATTTATCATTTTTTGTACCACCAGTCCCATCAAGAATTGCTTTGATACGGAAATTGTACCACGTTTTCAATAATGTTGTAAAGAGAATCAATCAAATTCTACTCTGCAACCACCTTCCGAGCATTTGTATTTTGTACGCTTTAACGTGTTAACTACAGCAATTGCTCCGCACTGGGGACATTTCTTGTTGACTGGTTTATCCCAGAAAGCATGGGCACATTTAGGATACCCGCTGCACCCATAGAATATCTTTCCAGCTTTGCTTTTCTTTTCAACAATTGGCATACCGCATTTCGGGCATTTGACGGCGGTTTTCTTTACGACTGGCTGAGTGGTTTTGCAGGTGGGATAGCCAGTGCAGGCATAGAACTCCCCATACGTTCCTTTTTTAAGCGCCATAGACTTCCCGCAGTTTGGGCAGGTTGATTCCACCCCTTTTTTCTTTGTGCTCGTTGAGGCCGGTGGTGTTGATGCCGCCCCGCCTCCAGAGAATTCTTCTTTTCTGCTCATCGTAGTGCCAGAGTCGTGAATAATATAACACCACTTTTTCGTCTGCTCAATAACATCGGCAATAAAGCTATCGTATGTTTCTGTGCCGTGCTCAATGTCTGACAGGCGTTTTTCCATCTCTGCCGTAAAAGACGCCGATTTAATCTCCTCGACAGGGAAGTGGTTAATAAACTCAATCCCTTTTTCGGTAGCAAAGATGACTTTTCCTTTTCTGTTGATATACTTGCGCTCAACGAGTTTTTCAATGATGTTTGCTCTCGTAGCGTCAGTACCAATGCCGTTAACGCTCTCTGTGGCAAGAATTTTTTTAAGTTCTTCATCCTCTAAATCCTTTCCGGCAGAGACCATAGCGCTCAAGATGCTGGCATCCGTATAATGCTTTGGCGGGTTAGTTTTGCCCTCCTTGACTTCATAGGAGCCGTCAACGATTTCTCCCTCTGTGAGAGAAGGGAGGAACTCTTCCTTCATCTTTTCGCCAACGGCTAACCAGCCAACATCCACAATCGTGCTGCCCTTGGAGATAAACTTCTCACCGCTGACCGAAGTTATAATGGTTGTGCTTTCGATAATGGCGTCAGGGTAAATCGTTCGGATAAGCGAGTGCGCGATAAGAGTATAGATGTTGTCCTGTTCAGCCGTAAAGGTTGCAGGAACTTTTTCTGTCGGTATAATCGCAAAGTGCGAATCGACTTTGGCGCTGTTGAAATATTTTGGATGGGGCTTCAGTGGTATATCCAGATAACTGGCGAACTTCTTGTTCTTTTTGAGCTCGCCAAGAACCTTTATCACTTCCGGCATCATGTCGTCGTTCAGCACCTGGGATTTGGTTCTCGGGTAGGTGGAGTATCCCTGTTCGTAGAGCCATTGGGTAATCTCCAGAGTCTTTTCTGCCGTATAGCCAAACCGCTTATTTGCTTCAATTGCCAGCAAAGTCTGGCTGTATAGCAAGGGAGTTTCCCGCTTCACTCTTTTTGAAGCAATATCGGTGACTTCTCCTTTTTTTCCGCTAACCTTTGCTAAGAGCGCATCGGCGTCGGCTTTCTTGTCGAAGCGCTCCTTTTCATAAACGGCATCATAGGTTTCTTTGTCTTCTGTGGTAAAAAGAGCCTTGAGGCTCCAAAAGACGCTTGATTTAAACCCGGATATAGCAAGCTCCCTATCGACAATCAGCTTTAGCACCGTTGTTTGGACCCTCCCAACACTCAATACGCCATTGCCGGGATTCTTCAGCGTGAACCGGGTGGTGAGGTTCGTCCCAATAAGCCAGTCGTAAATATTTCTGGCTCTCCCCGCCAGTCCAAGAGTATACCGCTCGGATGCCGGGAACCTGTTTTTGAAAGCGTCCCGGATACCCGATTCCGTTGTCTTTACAAGCTTCACTCGTTCGCAGGGCTTTTTACACTTCAACGCTTCATAGATATAAGAAAATATGACTTCGCCTTCACGGTCATCGTCGGTGGCGTTGATAATCTGTGTGGCTTCAGAAAAAAGCTTCTTCAATGTTTCTCTCTGTTTGTCATTTTTCTTGGCAAACCATTCGACTTTTGAAGTTATGGGGTGAAGCTCAAACTTCTCCGGAATAAAAACCACCGGCCTAGCCTTCCACGCCTCATAATCAGCGTTGTATTCAAAAACGTCCTTCAGGCCATACAAATGCCCAAACGCCCATGTGACCTTACAAGGTTTACCAGCGAATAATATGTCAAAATAACCTTTCGCCAACTGAAGTTTTTTGACTTCTTTTTCGTTGGCCGGAAGGTCGCTGAGTGTAACCTTTTTCCCGCTGGGTAATTTAATGCAATCCAGACCGGCTGCAATTTTCGCGCCCATATCCTCTTTTTCCGTTACAATTAAAATCATTTTGAATTCCTCCGTGTTACAATAATACACTAAACTATCAATAATATCAAATCGTTTCGCAGCTATATAGAAGGACGAAAATAATTTCATCCGCAGAGCTGATTCAGTAAACGCGTCAATGCTTAATCAGCAATAGCAAATGTAAAATGTTTCCATCTTTCGGGGGCGTAAAAAACCCGTTCCGCAAGCCATCAAGTCATTATGTCAGAATTAGGTGGCATGACATACGAAACCAGATTTTGTCCTTATTCTATTTCTTACATAATAAAACATGGATGTTTACTTGATGAATCGGAGTTAAATTTGCTTTGGTTTACGGTCAGGTATCGTCCTTATTTTTATTGTCTTGTTACAACGCAAGGCGAATTATTAGGAGGATATTATCATGACAAACACAACTACAAACATTACTTATGCCGAAAACACAACTCCCGCCGTTATCATCGAGCGCAACATGAAGCGCATGGCCATCAGCTCCCCGAATCTTGTGAAGCATTTCATTAGAAGTACCGCTCGTCTCTATGGTAAACTGGCTCTTCGTGAGCAGTTTAATCTTGAGCTCACGACTGGATTCACGAGCTACAAGATGGTTGAGCTTGACCATGAAGAGCTTTGCAGAGAAATTATTAAGGATGCAAAGATTACCGCAAAGTCTCTCTGCCGTCTGAACACTCTGTCTCTCCAGCGCGGCTACGGCCCTGTTCTTCGCAGAGTCGAGGAGCTTAGCCTTACCGAAATCATACAGGCTTCTGCTGACTACCTCGAAGAGTTAGTGGCTAAAAGTGACTACGGTGACTGGGGAATTGAGATTTCAAATTATGTTCGTCCATGTGACAAGTAAACCAAGCAAGTAAAAAAACCACCGGAAATCCGGTGGTTTTTGCGTCCCATCTATGTGTTTTACGTATTGTGCTAATTATCGCGGTTGCTTACATGGGCCTTGATTTGGGTTTGTACTTTATCACTCGGACGGTTAAGCCCTTTCCCTTCGCATAATCAATCATGTGTTTTGTTCCCTTTGAAACTCCATCCCAAAATGCAGCCAAAGCTTCCGCATTGTCGCCCATCTCCTGGTTGCGAATATATCCGGCAGACTTGCCATGTGCCTTCCAATCAGCAGGGAAGCTGAGATACTGGTATCCTCTTTCTACTGCATATCTTTTCCCAAAGGTATCTGCTCCCCTGGCCTCGCCGCCAATGATACAGATTTTTCGCTCACTGTTTTTTAACAGGAAGTCCATTTTGGCACACAGGAATTCATAATCACTAAAACCTCTGCTGCCTGCAATGATAATTTTAATTACATCAGTATCGTTCAACGTGGACCCCTCTTTTCGTAAGCTCATCAGCAATTAATCCTCTGTGGCATTGATTAACGTCTGCGCAAAAGCAAACAAGCATAATTACCGAACTTTGGGATTTACTTTCAACCTCGCTGATTGCGTCTCTCAAGCCTGCGCGATATATTATATCATAACAGAAACGGTTTTTATACTCTTCAAACCAATTGACATTGCTTTTGTTTTCCAGTGTCCAGGAAAATAATTCCTGGCTTGGGGCTAAGTCAGGCCGGTGCTTCATGCCGTAAACTTTAACTTTGCCTGGACGCTGTACGATAAAATACTTTATGTCCGCGTCGTAGTGTTTCATTTCCGATAGGGAACAGGTTATTATTCTGCTCAAAAACATCATCTCCTTGTGTTTTGCTCTCCATGCGTCAATAATCGTGCATATATTTATTATGTAAGAAACCGCCAACGCCCTTCTTTAAAAGAAAACAGGCATCAGGTTGTGATATGCCTGTTTTGTCTTGAGGTTATGTATGCAAATTACTTCTGATTGGTAAAGCTTTGCACGGCCTGTTTGTTTGATTCGTACCGGGCATTGTTCTCAGCAACCTTTTCGGCAAACCATTCGGCATTTAGAGCCGCTTGGTCAACTCTTTCTTCTTGTCCTTCAGAATCTACTTCGTTTTTGGAAGTCGCTTCGCTATACATTTCATCAAAAAGACGATAGCTGTCGGCAGTTTTCTTCTCATAAGCTTTTAGGGCAGCTTCTTTTTCGTTTTCGTACTGGGAGAGGATTTTCGCAGATTCCTCTTCATAAATCTCCCTTGTGTTAAAAGCCCTTGAAAAACCCCCAATATTAGAAGCAATCAGGCAGGCAATGAACACAAATACGAGAACAGCAATTGCGAGCTTTACGATAAGGAAGCTTGCGAAGAATTTTTGCCAACCCCTGTTTTGCGAGATTTGGGATTTGATAGTTGAAAACATAACAACCTCCTGCTCATGCTTGCTTATTATTGTAATAAGTTCAAGTCTTACAGAGTTTTTTGTGTTTTAGATGAAAGCGATAAACCTCAAGAAAATCGACTCCATATCATCTATAAAAAACAACATCTTATTATGTAAGAATCATTACTGGAACAAAAAAGAACGCCTTCGATTTGAGGGCGTTCTTAAACATTGCTTAACACTTATTGTGCTTCACCCGGTCTCGCTCCTCAGCCCGTTTCGCATCATTGAACCTTTCGAGGGTCCCGGCAAGGTATCCGGTGATTCTGCGGATTCTCTCGATACCTGAATTTGTTCCGATTACCCTATTGTCATCTCCTGCATAATAGGGAATGCCGGAATGGATTTTCCTCAGTTTATTAAGTCTGCTTACTGTAATGCCAGGATTTTGTGCGCTGCGCCCACAGCGAGGACATTCGTTGTCAATGACGCCGACATATCCGCATACCGGGTCCCTGTCAACAGGATGGTTGATGGAGCCGTATCCGATTCCGCAATCGTGCATGTATCGGATAATTGCCTCAAATGCCGGGAGATTTTTTGAGATGTCCCCGTCAACCTCAACATAGGTGATGTGACCGGCGTTGGTCAGCTTGTGATACGGTGCCTCCAGCTCAATCTTTCCGGGCATCGAGATGCGATGCCACACAGGAATATGGAAGCTGTTTGTGTAGTATTCCCTGTCAGTTACGCCAGGGATGGTGCCGTAGCGCTTCTTGTCGATGTTGACAAAGCGCCCGGATAGCCCCTCAGCCGGAGTAGCCAGGAGGGAGAAGTTCAGTCCGGTCTCTTCACCGGCCTTATCGCAGAAATCACGCATATACTTTACAATTTCAAGACCCTTCTTCTGCGCCTCTTCAGATTCGCCATGATGCTTTCCAAAAAGAGAGGTTAAGGCTTCAGCAAGCCCAATAAACCCGATTGATAAAGTCCCGTGCTTGATTACCTCACGAACCGCGCTGTCGATATTCAGTTTATCAGAGTCCAACCACACTCCCTGTCCCATCAGGAACGGGTAGTTTTGAACCGTTCTCTTTGCTTGAATCTCAAAACGGTCCAGAAGCTGATGTTTAGCGGTTTCAAGTATTTCGTTAAGCTTTTCATAGAAAACTCTTTCCTCGCTCTGGCTTTCAATGGCAAGACGGGGTAAATTGACGGTTGTAAAGCTCAGATTGCCACGGCCAAAGGTCGTCGAGGAGCCGCAGCGGTTCGCCATAACGCGGGTTCTGCATCCCATAGTAGCAACTTCCGTTTCAGGACGTCCCGGAACGTAATACTGTAAATTGAACGGCGCGTCCAGGAGCAGATAGTTGGGGAACAGTCTTTTTGCTGAGACCTTCATCGAATATTTAAACAAGTCGCAGTTCGGGTCGTCCTCATGGTAGTTCACGCCCTCTTTAACTTTGAAGATGTGGATGGGGAATATCGGAGTTTCGCCATTTCCGAGACCTGCTTCCAAAGCCATCAGGATGTTCTTTATAACCGTCCTGCCTTCAGGGGATGTATCCGTTCCGTAGTTGATGGAACTGAACGGCACTTGTGCTCCCGCCCGAGAGTGCATGGTATTGAGGTTATGGACAAAACCCTCCATAGCCTGATACGTTTGGCGTTCCGTCTTCGCGCATGCCCGATTCTCAGCCTGGCGGATATAGGCGGCAAAATCGTGCTCACCGCCAATTATGTGTCCAATTATGAATTTGAGGTGAAAGGCCATAACGTCAAGTTCTTCCTCTGACATCGCGGAGAGACGAACATTGTAGTGATTTGTGGACTTCATGAAATTGAGCATTTCTATAATAGATTCCGAGTGGTCATCCCCGGTCAATGTTTCAATGATTTCGCACAATGCAATCCGAAACTCTTTCTCGTAAGTTTTCTTGACCCCCAATGCCATACCGTAATCGAAGTTTGGGATTCCCTGTCCGCCGTGCTGGTCATTCTGATTGCTTTGAATAGCGATTGCGGCAAGGGCAGCATAGCTCCCGATGGAATTTGGCTCACGCAGGAAGCCATGCCCGGTTGAAAAGCCGTTTTTGAATAGGTTCACAATGTCAATTTGGGTGCAGGTGGTTGTAAGGCCATAAAAATCAAGGTCATGGATATGGATATACCCCTCCTTATGTTTTTCCGCATGTTCCTTCGCAACCAGATGGGTGAGGTAGTATTCCTTGGAGGCCGTAGCTCCAATCTGAAGCATAGCTCCCATAGATGAATCGCCGTCGATGTTGGCGTTGCTTCGCTTTTCATCATCGTCTTTTGACTTCGTATGCACGATTGTTCTAAGCGCTTTCATTAAGGATGAGTTCGACTCCCTGATATTTGTCCGCTCAGTCCTGTATACAATATATGCCTTGGCGGTTTTGCTGTATCCAGCCTTCATCAGAGCTTCTTCTACTTCATCCTGGATATCTTCCACTGCGTAGACGCTCGAAGAGGTTCGGAGCTTTTTCAACACAGCATCCGCAACCTCAAAAGCTATCCGGTCAATATCAACGATATTGACCTCTCCTGTGGCGTACAGCGCCTTTTGGATAGCAGCCTCAATCTTTGTGATATTGAAATCAGCCTCGGTTCCGTCACGTTTTATTATTTTAAGATGCAAATGCGTTTCCTCCTTTGTGTTATTTAGCAATGCTTTTAACTCCAATTATCAATCAACCAAACCATGATTTAATATGTAAGGAATAAGAGCAAAACAAAAGCCGTCATAATATACTCCTCTTAAGATAAACAGTGGAAAAGCACTGAATACCAAAAAGGGAGCATATTAAAAAACGGCCTTGGAAAATACGGATAATGATATTAAGAAGCAGTGGGAGCTGCGTTTTCCTTTCTTTTCTTTTCTCTTGCCTGCGCTTCATCGTAAAACTCGGGAAACTTGTCGTATGTAAAAGCTTTCAACTCCACAAACGCTTTTCCGAAAAGCCCTGTGAACTCAGCATCGGTCATCTTGATTGAGGATGAGGAATTCTTGACCATTTCACTGACCTGGACTTCATTCCTGCCGTTTTCCATTTTCTTCAGGGGAGCATACCCGTTTTTAATGGCAATCTCCCAAGCGTAACGCATATTGTAGTTGCATACGATTTCGATGCTGTATGCAAAAACCCTGCGCTCAGAATCGCATCTACCCGCAAGAGGTTTGTACGGCTGTGAATAAATCGTCTTCGATGTGGGCAACGCAGGCGCACTTGACAAAGCTGTATATATGCCCGCATCCAACTGCTTTACGACCTTATCAATGTCACTAATCAGGATATTGTTCTTCGGGAACTTCGCTGCGTTTTTAGCAAGAAATTCACGCTGTTCAAGCAGTTTGTCTTTGCACCCAGGGTTTTCACTGACGACATTTGCGACAGTTTTCCCCTTCCATATCCCAAAGATGAATGAGGTGTTGGAGAGAGCATCATCGTCCTCTATGACTGCGCCGCCGCTGCCTGTATTAAAGAACGGGTAGATGGACTTGATAAGATGAGCGTCTCTGATGTTCTGCTCAATTTCAAACATATCCTGTGCAGGAATGTTGGCAAACGGATATACCGTATCCTTACCGGTCTTGTCGATGATAGTGAGGATAAAACGAGAGTACCGGGGCCATTCCAGTTGTGAAACATCGTTTGGCGGAACGGCCAGCCGGGTTTCTAGGCTCAAAACCTTATCCTCTCTTTTAACAACATTACTTTGGTGTTCGCTGTAGGCATATGCCATAAAACGATTCCTCCTCGTGTTTCATATTACACCATTCGCTTTTAACGCTTCCATAAGCGAAGACGCTTTCTTGGCGCTTTTTGTTTTTGTGAAGTCGATAGCTTCAACCTGAATCT
>Ga0153950_1000395_pt1 | contig 19494 bp, 18 predicted proteins | sample TSNJ034MetaG_FD_104737 | JGI IMG/M metagenome (GOLD analysis project Ga0153950, IMG submission 104737) | Attine ant fungus gardens microbial communities from New Jersey, USA - TSNJ034 MetaG | ecosystem: Host-associated > Fungi > Mycelium > Unclassified | place: USA: New Jersey, Wharton State...
CTCACAAACTTTATTTCCTTTTGTCCCATCCGGTCTTTTTTACGATACATCAAGCAACCCTCCCGATATGGTCTATTATACCATATCGGGAGGGTCGTTGTCCTTTTCGTCTACAGGCTGAAACGTGATAACCTTATATTGAGGTTATCACGTTTTTATTGTGTGTTCCAAGCCTTACAGATCCCCGTAGCGCGTGACTTTCTTAGCGTAATCCAAAAACGCCTCCATATGCTTGGGTTCCATGATTTTCAGCAGCCCCAGCAGCTTGCGAAGATCGTTGCCGCACAGGCGCTGCAACTCGACTGCGAACTCCTTAACCAGAAGCGGGTCATTTACCTTATCATCGAAGAACTCGGCAGGCGTAATGCCGAAGTAGTCGCAAAGAAGCTTAAATAGTCCCTCAAATGTTGGCAGTTGCTTACCGGAGGTTATATCCGAAATGTATGAAGCGGATTTCCCAACTGGTGGGCCAATATCGGTGACATTCACATCTGTAACGTTTTCTATCAACGGTATAACGCAATCTTTTCTCGACTGCTGCAAGCAATTCAAGGCCAGCCCCCTCCAAGTGCAGGCCCAGCTGAGCATGGGCACGACTCTGGAGGCAGCCCTGCCCTTATGCTTGGCCCAACACGAAATTAGCAATGTAAAACAACAGGAAAGTATGCGCGGGATAAAAAAGGTAGAAAAAGTATTTCATGCCATAGCCTTTTTCATTGTTGTAGCGCATCATAAGTGGCAGCGCCGCTATCATCATCCATTGTGTGGCAACTCCGAGCTCACCCCAGACTATCTCATTGCTGAATTGCGCAATACAGAATATGATGTACGTGACGCAGAACAAGTCCTTTTTCTCCTTGAGGAAGTACATCAGCACGCCCAGCGCGACAAATTCAAAGCCGTATTCATTGAGATAAAGGTTTGGAATCACGCCGGTTATCGTATCGCCGCTGAAGCCCGGCATAAAGGGAAAAATAATATGTAGTATTCTCTCAGTATAGGAATATAAAATTTGCACGGCGAATATGGCCCCGAGCATAATGCCGCCCTTTTTGCGGTCTTTTTGGAAAGCTTCAATGGTACTGATGACAACCCCCACCAAAAACATACTGAGAAAGATATTGTGATTGCCATACCCAAACCCATCGGTGGGCAGATAATGATCAATGACATATATGAACACCGTCATAAAGAGGCTGCCCAGATAGAGCCGAAACAGATAGATTTTTCGGTTTTTCGTATAATGGTACCCCCAAACCATGCAGAACAAAAACAACGGATACGCGACCCGTCCGATACATGTGAGTATCAGGGGCGCTCCCACGGATGGAGCAAAGAAATATAAATAGATGTGGTCAAGGAACATAAACAGTACAGCCAGAATTTTTAACGCAAAGGTACTCATATTTCTAATCTTCCTTAATATCATTTTTGTACATTCGCCTTTTCGATATTTTCACCTGTCAGGTGTTGTAAAAACGCCTGGCGCACATTCACGGAACACGCTCTAACCAAGATCGACAGTTTCGCAGCCGGAAACAAGCGTTACTGTGCTGAGACTCAATCAATAAAGCCACCTTAACCGTTTTGGATAAGGCGACTTTATTGCTTCTTTTATTGGTTATCTTTCAGAACGATTTATACTGCACAATATCATCTATTTGTTTCCTTGTATTGAATGTCTTTTAGGCGAAGCCTACCGATTGACCTTTGCGGAATAACTTTATGCTATTTTATTGCATTAAAGTGTATAAAGGTTTATGCCAATGGTAATGGAATTTATTTGTCCATCATCATTGAACCTGATAGAAATGCCTGAATCAACCATCTTATCATTTTCTTTTACCATTTTTCTCCATTCATGCGCACTTACGACAATATTGTTTGGCTTTCCGTAAGCGGCCAGAACCTCGTCTTTCGTGCTGCTCATTGTTATTCCGCCCGGAAACTCAAAATACTCCGGCAGCAGCCATCCATCTGCAATATACATGCCCGCTACCTGTGCCTGTGAAAACGGGATTTCTTCTTCAGTGAAATTTTTAAAAAAGGCAAAAAAACCTTTGGAATCATTGTCAAGATCATTCATATCTGTGGTGAAGCGGGCGCCCTTATATGTTTCAAAGGGTTCAAGGCTTATTTCTGAAAGCTGCTCACCGGATATGAAACCGCCGTGCTCACCTGAAAAGATCACGCATGTTGTACTCTCTATCTTCTCAAAATCTTCTATGCTCATCGGGAGTTTATATACCTGATCCCTGAATTTAAAATAGCCCTGATGAAGAGCTCCCGCCTCGCTTGGATCAGGCATTTCCAGGGGCTGGTTCACGGTATCCGCTTCGCTGCTTTCATCGGCTGTCGGCGCTTCGCCGCTTTGCCCACCGGCACCGGCCGAACCGCTTTGCGCGCTTGTATTGCCTGAGTTGTTAGCGGACGAACAACTCGCGAATAGGCAAATCATCAAAACTACACATAAAATTTGTTTCATCTTCTGCATACGGGTATACTCTCCTCTTAAATGTAAATTAACTCTTATGTTGTCAAACGGTAGAGCCGCACAGCTAACAATTCTGCTGTACCGATATCCGCGAAGAAGCGGGACTGTAAGCCACATTGAAACAGGTGTTTATTCGGCACACTGACAGCCAGAGCTGTGTTTTAAGCCCAGTTGATACGGATGTAAAATTTGAGTCCACCCATTTCATTGTACCGGCATTATGAATGCATTGTTTGCTCAAAGCTCCATGTTCATCATGATGTTATAAATCGCAGGGAAATGTTCGATAGATGGTTTGCTCCCATAGAAATAGCAGAAGGTAAGCTTTTTAACCGGTATCGGCAGCCCTTCGCCAAATATGTCAAAGTTTTTGTCGTATTCCAGACCATAGCTGATCAGTACCCCATCGATTTCGAGCCTATCCTTTGCTCCTATCATGCTGTATTGGTAGAATTCGCCCTTGGGCAATTTGTCCAATTCCGCTTGCAGCTTGGCTTTTTGCTCATCGGTCAGGGCGGCAAGCTCATTTAACGTATCAGAGCCTTGCATTGCCAGACTAGTGCCTTCCATCAAGTCAATGGCATCAAAAAACCGGTTATCAGCCACCAGCTTATAATATTCCGTCAGAAGCTTCTCTTCTTCAGTTAATTCAGGCAGGTCGGTGGTGTACTCATGCATGTCAATAAAATCCGTAAAGGGCTCAATCGGATCATTCACTGCCTTGGAAAGAATATCGTCACCGCCGCTGTTATTAACATACCATTTGACAAAATTCTCACCGTTCAGCTTGAGAGTGCCGTCAGTATATTGAATATCTATTGCCGAGTACCGGTAAGGAACCACATCAGCATACTCCGCAAAATAGGATTTGAGCGCGTCCGGAGTATTGCTTAGGGGAGCGCAACTGCTCAATGCGGTATACAAAGTATCTACATACATCCACACGGGGGATTTTATGTATGTGTTAAGATAGTTTGTTCTGGAAAAATCCACATCCCGTGTTACTTCAGCGAAACGCCACACGGTAGGGACAAAGGCAGCGCACCACAGCTCCCGCGCTGTTTCATCCTCCAGAATGGCTTTCATTCCGGCATGATTCCTTTCATCCTCAAAGCTCAGGTGATCCAACAAGCGGATATCGCCGGTACGAGCATACTCCTCAAGCTGAACAAAAAATGCCTGCATTTCTTCTACTGTATAAACCGTTTTCTCATCGGAATCATTTTGGTCTGAGGATGCGGATGTGCTTTCCGCCACGGACAAAACCTCTCCGCCAGCAGAAGATATACTCTGCCCGGGATTACTCGTACACCCGGCGAATAAAACCACGGTTATCAATACTACAAATACTTTTTTCAATAAAAAAACACCTCTCGCAAACAATTAGGCTTTACAGCCCAATTATATATTATACAGCAAAGGTTAATTAAATACAAATGTATATTCGGAGGTTGCTATAATGAGAATACCTTATGGACAAAACTGCACAAGGCCACCAATAGCAATATTTGCGGGTTTTGGAAGTTTAGTTTAAAACTCTCTTTTTAGAAATTCACATTTTAACAAGCCATCCGTTTTTCTCGGCCAATGCCTTAACCTTTTTCTTTGTGTCATCGCCAATTACAACTGCGTGTTCCAAAACATCTGAAGAAAGTCTATCCATACCCTTGATGTGTATCAGCTCTTGCAAAAGCAAAGCATCATCTGTTTCGAGCACTGTCACACTGCGGATTTTTACTCTGCCAACCTTCACTTGCCAGTCGTCAAAGGAGCGTATTACATTTTCAGGCAGAGGCTTACAACTCGCCTTTTTGAGATATGTCTTAATCTGTGCAGGCGTAATTTTTTGGTCGAATGCCCTTACAATACTCGTAAAGTCAATTTTATAAACCGCGACGTTTTCGTCAACCGAACCCTTCGTTAAGAATTTAGAGAGATATGCTTCATGTTCCACGCGCTTTTTCAATCCGCTAATCATTACGGTGTAGTCGGGCTGGACGATAAGCTCACCTTCCGCAGACTGCACCACCGCTTTTGGCGCGTCATATTTTTTTGATATCCCCAGTATCCATGCGCCAAGCGGTGTTATTCGAAAACCGGAAATGCCAACACGGTAATCATCTCGCTCAAATTTGAATACTCTTACTTTTTCCGTGTAAGCGATGTCGAGCATACCCAGCGCGCCGCAAAATGATAGAATGAGCCGTATTATTTGCGCTTCACACTCACTCCAATCAGGTGTGTAACTGCCGTAATAGCTCGAACTGAAACCACGGACGAATACGGCGCAATGCGTGTGGTCTCTAAAAAAGCCGCCACAAAAAATCAACGCGTTTTTTTCAAATTCATCATAACTGACGAATTGCCCTACGGGGCAAGTTTGGAGCAGTTTTATTATTGGAAATCTGACTTTATTCCAGGAAATTGAGTATTCGCCGTCATGCAGCGCTATATATGTTATATAATGCGTTTCGAAAATTTCCTTTGATTCCAAATATGCCTTAAACAGCTCCCTTGCTACTTCGTGCATGGGTCTGGATAAGAAATCGACTGCTTTTTCGCTCGGCTTCACCGATAAATCATGCCCGATTTCAAGCAAACCGGCATTCGCCGCAAGCAAAAACAGCGGCAGCGCAACTTTAAAGTCACCCACGCGTTTCACTTCTTTCGGCGTAGAAAATTTCCCGTTGTTGTCGCAAACTTCTTCAAAGCCAATATTCTCAACCATTCTGGCGAGCTTGGCTTTGGTTATATCGAATGTACCGGCTTTAACTTTCAACTGTTCACTACCCGAAAAACGAACCACAGCGGCAATATCGGCGACGCGGTGTTCGCGGCATATGAGATAATCGGTTTTGGCGGGTGTAAACTCCGTATATTCAAACGTCATCGGAGGGATAAGTTCTTTGAGTACCGAAAGCGCAAAAGGGGGCATGCATTTCCCACCGGGAAAAAGATAGACCGCTTTGGTGTCCGGGAATTGCTTTCTTATCAAATGTAGAAAATATAGATATTTCGTGACATATCTCGATGTATCATAAAAGTCGTGGTGCGACAAGCAATACGAGCTCACTTCTTCCGGCGGAGTGATTCCGTGTTTTTCGGCAATCGCTTTTGTGGTCGGAACAAATTCTTTGCCATCGTATTGAACATAGACGGATATAAATTCTTTTTCGATATCGTCAAGCCCATTGAACTCAACTAATCCGGTATTACCGCCGTTCCACACAGCAATAATATTCTGTTTGTCAGAATACCATTCCGCGAGTGCGGCAGCGCAAATTGGCTTCGCGGTATTATTGTTTTTGCCGTTATTAAAAATAGTATTGTAAATATTTCTGATGCCGCTATCAGGAGCGCAGCCTCCAGACGGCAGCACCGTACAATTTTCCATGAGCCATTGCTCGATTTGTTCTTTTGTCATAAGCATATCTCCATATCCGAAATTTTGTACGGATAACCCTGCTCCACAAGGAACAGCTGCCTGTGCGCAGAAAATTCTTCTTCGCGTGTGTCGCGGGATACTATTGTGTAAAAATATGCTTTATTATCGCCCTGTTTCGGACGTAAAATCCGTCCAAGCCGCTGTGCTTCTTCTTGACGGCTGCCAAAACTGCCGCTGACTTCTATTGCCACATTCGCGTCGGGCAAATCGATAGCAAAGTTGGCAACTTTAGAAACCACAAGTAATTTTATCTCGCCGGTTTTGAATTTACCGTACAATTCTTCTCGCTCGCGGTTTTTAATTTTACCCGTAATCAGCGGAGCCCTGAGCGCTTCCGCTATGCTTTCAAGCTGCTCAAGGTAAACGCCGATTATGAGAATATGCGCGTCTTTATGCCTGCCCATCAGTTTTTGGATAAGATTCAATTTGTACGGGTTCTCGGCGGCGATTCGGAATTTGTTGCGTTTCGGCGCGACCGCGTATGGCATACGGAGTTCGTCGGGCATAGGTATGCGAATTTCAAAACACTCTGCCTGTGCTATCCACCCTTTTCCCTCTAAAACCTTCCAAGCCATTTCATGGCGTTTGGGACCTATCAGTGCGAATACGTCTGTTTCATGTCCGTCCTCCCTCACGAGCGTCGCCGTCAAGCCGAGGCGGCGTTTCGCCTGTAATTCTGCGGTTATGCGGAATACCGGCGCAGGAAGTGTGTGAACTTCGTCATATATAATAAAGCCCCAGTTGCGGCGCGAAAACAGTTCAAAATGCTTTTGTTCCTCATCTCTGTTTTTAGCTGAGATAATTTGATATGTTGATATGGTAACAGGCTTTATCTCTTTTTTTTCACCCGAATACTCGCCGATTATTTCGGGGGTAAGATCGGTTTTTTCCAGCAGTTCGTTTATCCATTGCCTCACGGCGGTGATTGATGTTGTGAGCACAAGCGTTTCGGTTTTAAGCTCCGACATCGCGGTTATGCCGATTATTGTCTTTCCCGCGCCGCATGGTAACACAAGAACACCGTGATCGCCCTTTCCGCCCGCCCGAAACGCCGATACCGCCGCGAGTTGGTAATCCCGAGGGGTAAAAACATCAGTTTTTAATGAAAAATCAAGCATATCCGCATCCGAGTACCCCGCCAAATCTTCAGGCGGGAACTGGATATTCATCAATGCTTGCTTAATGTGTCCGCGATACACGGCGTTGATTTTTACACGGTTGCTTATCGGCTCTCCGATAAAATACTTCACAACAGACTTCGTGGTGGCAAGCTGCGCCATAATAAATTTGTCGTCTGCTTCAAGGTATAAATCTATGTTATTACCGGCTTTGACAATACGCACCTTACCATAACGCCCGCTGATTTGCTTGATTCGTGCGATAACCGTTTCCGAAACAGGATATTTACTGTACTCGGCCAACGAAGTGATCACGTCATCACCGGTAACGCCTGCACTCGCCGCGTTCCAGAGTGATAGGGGCGTTATGCGGTAAGTGTGGACGTATTCGGGCGACTTTTCCATCTCGGCGAACGCCGATAAAGTATCGCGAACAACTTCGTAAGATTCGTTACCTGTTTCCAAGAGCAAAGTCATATCGCTTTGCACTATAAGCGGTTTATACATATTCCATCGTTCCTTGTTTTCAGAATTGGTTTGTGCTTAATTCGGTTCTCCTGCATTTTCTGTTTCCTGTGTATTCCTTTCTGGATACCTTTATCTCTCTATTCTTTTCTTGCAGTCTAATAGTGCGTAGATGTCAGCAAGCGGTTCGGCTGTGGTAATGTCGAGCACCACCGGGAAGGTAGGCAGCTTGCCCATTGTCTCGGCGTCACGAATCAGTTGTCTTGTTTTTTCACTCACATCAGCCATTAAAACTTCCGCGCGATTTTTTTCCTTGAACCAAACCGCCACGCTGAAGTATCCTTTATAAATATATAGCCAGTAAAGGTTTTTCTCTTTCCTTGTCCCTCTCGGCGTTGTCCAGAAGTGCTGTCCTTTTGCGAACCACGCCTTGTAGGGAGTATACCACTGCCATTCCTGCTCCATCTCTAGGCTAGGCAAGGCATCCTGGAACGTTTCGTATGCGGCATAACTGTCGCCCAATGTTTGCTCCAGCACTTCGCTTGTCGGCGTCATTTCGGGGTCTCGCAGCCGTAACTTTTCGTGATCGTTCATTTTCACAGCTCCTTATTTTTCCGCTTACCGTTTCATACGGCCAGTCAATAATACCGCCAGAATCATAGGTATATATTCACGCTTTAACGCGTCGTCTGTGTCGCCCCCACGGACAACGAATTTTTGTGTCGGTCATATTGCACCCCTTGTTCGCCAAATTATCGACTCCACCCACTGGGACGCGGCGGATTCGATTCGCTTTTCATAAAACGGCACATCGCGGCAAAACCAACTGTGCAGACCGAGCAGCTCATGCGCAAGCGTTTCCAAATCGTCGCACCGGCGCGATAAGTACAACCCGTGCATACGGCGGCGTATGATGTTTTCGGTGGTCATCCGGTCGGTCATCGGTTGCTCCCTCTACTGCGCGTATTGGTACGCTATTCGAGGACTGTGGTCGCTAACGCCGTCGTGAACGTATATCGTACCACACTTAACAAAACCGTTGTCCGCGAGCGTCGCCTGCATCTTCACGTTGTCCGCGTGAGTGTCTATCCGAATGTTGTCTGTATGTTCAAGGCAAAATTCAAGGCATGCTTTGAAAATCCCGCGCCGTTTTCCGTCGCTTGCGATTCGGTGTATCGCGCCGTATGGCTCGTCGTTCAGCCACGCGCCGTTTTCAATCCGGGCGTAAGTCGGGTCAATGCCGATAATGAACGCAAACACGCCGCAAATTTTTCCGTTTGCCGACAGTACAAATAGTTGCTGTTTTTCAATATCACCCGTGAGCAAATCAGGCCACGGATAGCCGCCGCTCCATTGCGTTTGATTGCCGCTGCGCTCCATATACTCGCGGGCGGCGGCGTAAACGCGGTTTATTCCTGGTAAGTCCTCGCGGGTTGCGGGACGGATTTCATATCCGGCTATGACTGCGATTTTCGGCTTATAATCAATGCCGTTTCTGATACACCACCGCCGGGCACGTTCGATCATTGCACTGTCCTTGAACGCATACCAGTCGTCAAGAAAACCGAACCGGGTAACCGCTTCCCTGAACTTGCGGAACGCGCCTTTGCCGCGAATAGCATATAATAATTGATTTGCTATTCTCGCGTCCGGTTGGGATTCCGCGTATTCCTCCATTATGTCGTAGTCCCGCATTTCATATTCGTCGGGAAAATCAATGACAAATTCGCGATCATAGCGGTCTGTGAACTCCCGCGCTTTGTCTATTTCAGATTGTTCGGCGGGGTATACCTCGTAATCGTCCCCGTCCAAATAAAACCCAGCGATTGCGAGGTGCCGTGCTTCAAACGAGTATATCTGCCCGTCGCGCTTATCTACAAAACTGCGATATGTGTCGTCGTCAGATATGCCTTGGAATGCGTCAGTCAGTTCCTTTAAATTTACAGGTTTCATTGATAGTTTCTCCTGTCTTCCATACGCGAACCCGCGTATCTTCTTTTCCACTGCGTTAGAGTGTATTATAACCATTTTATATCATCGATATCGTTCCGTTTATTGATAGAAACAACCTGTCATATGGATTAAGCGCAGTTGGTTTATGCACCGGTGCTATAAAGGTTTAGATATGTTCCAACGTTATCAATATGACCTGCGGACGTGCACATAATGGGACAATCAAGAACAAGATATTTTAGCAGCATCTGTACATACTTCTAAACCTTTCTTTTATTTATCAAAATCCGGTGATAAATCGTTTTCAGTATTATCAATTGCTGTCAGCATCAAAGAAAAATGATGGTGTGTTCAGCGTCGCTCACCAAGGGTTGCATAATTTCACATTTGCCAAATAGTTCCATAACATTTAAAGATAAACCAAAAACATATTTGCTACGTTCGTACTCTCGCGCATGAGCGATTGGATTAGTTTATAAAATTATAATGCAAAAAGATCTGTATGGCAAGAAGATCTTACCAATCCCTAGGTTTTTCGACATATCGAACGCACGATGCATACCATGCGGGTTACCTTAAGGGTTACTGCTGCTTTGTCGACGTAGGCCTAAAACGGCCTTGCAGCCCATTGTGAAGCGCAGAAACTTTGCTTTGCCCCAAAGGAAAGCCGCCGGTGATTTGTATCCCGGCAGCGTATCCGTATCCCTGCGGTATCCGTTCAGCGGATTTCTTCCCAACTTTCACACCTAATAGAGTAGCTTTACGGCTTCTAAAGCTGTGAATCGTCGAATATAGCGCCACGGTCCGCTGAGGTGACTAGGCTGCGGTAGCGGCGAAGATAGCCCCGCAGTTCTTTTCGCTGCGGCTTCCATTGTTTTTCCCGGGCGGCCAGTTCCTGATCGTCCACCAGCAGTTCTAAGCGCCCATTTGGAATATCCACGCAGATTCTGTCCCCGTCCCGAACGAGCCCAATTGCACCGCCGGATGCCGCCTCGGGGGAGACATGGCCGATGGACGCACCCCTGGAAACGCCGGAAAAGCGTCCGTCGGTGACCAAAGCAACCGAACTGTCCAGTCCCATTCCCGCCAGTGTGGCGGTGGGGGAAAGCATCTCCCGCATTCCGGGGCCGCCCTTTGGCCCCTCGTAGCGAATGATTATGACGTCCCCCGCCACCACTTTGCCATCCATAAGGCCCTGGCTGCATGCCTCCTCGCTGTCAAAGACCTTTGCGGGGCCGGTATGCACCATCATCTCAGGTAGTACGGCACCTTTTTTTACCACGGCGCCGTTGGGGGCAAGATTTCCCCGGAGCACAGCCAGCCCCCCGGTGGGAGAATAGGCGGTTTCCCGGGTACGTATAACATCCGCATCCAGGATGTTCGCTCCGGCAATTACCTGGCTCAGCGGCTTTGCCGAGGCGGTGAGCACATTGGTGTGGATCAGCCCCATGCTATCCAGCCGGTTCAGCACAGCGGACAGTCCGCCGGCACGCTGGATATCCACGATAAAGTGTTTGCCTGCCGGGTTGATTTTTACGATGTGGGGGACTTTCGCGCCCACCCGTTCTACATCATCAAGGCGCACCTGCAGGCCGCATTCATGGGCGATTGCGGGAAGGTGCAAAATGGTATTGGTGGAGCAGCCCATGGCCATATCCACAGCCAACGCGTTGTCCAACGCCTTTTGGGTAATGATTTGGGTGGGGACGATGTTTTTTTCTATCAGCGTCATGATCTGCATACCGGTTTTCTTGGCTAGGTGGATGCGCTTGGCGCTCACTGCCGGAATCGTTCCGTTTCCAGGAAAGCTCATGCCCAAAACCTCGGTCATACAGTTCATCGAGTTGGCGGTGAACAGCCCCGCGCAGGAGCCGCAGCCCGGACAAGCGTTCTCCTCAATGTCCTGCGCCCTTGCAGCGTCCATTTTGCCGGCTTGAACCGCGCCTACCGCCTCGAAGGCGTCGGTAAGGGCAAGGGGGCTGCCGTCCATGGCGGCTCCCGGCAGCATGGGGCCGCCACTGACAAAGATACAGGGAATATCCAGCCGCAATGCGGCCATCAGCATACCCGGAACGATTTTATCACAGTTGGGGATAAACACCAGTCCGTCAAAGGGGTGGGCGGTTGCCATAATCTCCACCGAATCGGCGATGTGTTCTCTGCTGGCCAAAGAATATTTCATCCCCATATGGTTCATGGCAATGCCATCACAAACGCCGATGGAAGGAAAGGCAAGGGGCGTTCCCCCAGCCATGCGCACGCCATCTTTCACCGCCTGGGCGATGGCGTTTAGATGCACATGCCCGGGAATGATGTCATTTTGGGAATTGACGATGCCAATAATCGGCCGGTCCAACTCCTCGGGAGTAAGCCCGGACGCTTTGAACAATGCCCGGTGGGGCAGGCGGGAAACACCTTTCTTCATCAAATCACTTCTCATTTAGATCCTCCATATACATGCAGCGTACCAGCTTTAGATAATCTGCGTCCCGCTTTTCTATGGCCCGGATGTCCTGGCCATGGGTGTAGTCGTAAAAACCCCGTTGGCTTTTCACACCGTAGCGGCTGTCCTGATAGGCTCCCGCCAGGATGTTGGAAACTTCCCCTGTGTTTGACAGCTGGGGGAACAAATAGCTGGCGATATGATAAAAGGTATCCACTCCGCCAAAATCTGCAATTTCAAACGGTCCCATACAGGCATAGCGCAAGCCCAGCCCATACTTAAACACATTGTCCACATCCTCCATGGTTGCGATGCCGTTGTCCACAATGTGCATGGCCTCCCGGAGAATGGCAAACTGAATTCGGTTGATGATAAAGCCGGGGCTGTCCTTTACCCGCACCGGCTTTTTACCCAAAAGCACTGCCATCTCACAGACGGTCTCCAAGGTTTCCGGGTGCGTATTCTCCCCGCTGATCACCTCCACCAGCGGCAACAGATGGGGCGGGTTGAGCCAGTGCATGCCGCAAAACCTGCCGGGATGCTCCAACCCTTGGGACAAGGTGGTGATGGAAAGCCCCGAGGTGTTGCTGGTGAGGATGGCGTCGGGCTTCATTATTTGGGTGATTTCGGCAAAAAAGCTCTGCTTTACCGCCAAATCCTCCAAAATAGCCTCCACTACAAAGTCGGCGGCGGCGAAGCAGTCCTGCTGCAAGGTGTAGGAAATCCGAGCCATCACCTGGGCGGATTGTTCTTTGGTCAGTTCTCCCTCCTCCACCAAGCCTCGCTGGTTAATGTCGATCAAGCTTCTTCCTTTTTCCAGAAAATGTTCGCCCTTGTCGTACACGATTACTGCAAACCCCTTAGCGGCGAAAATCTGGGCAAATGAAGCGCCCATAATTCCTGCTCCCGCAATAACGATCTGCTTTATATCACCAAATATCAATGGAATCGCCCTTTCGTTTTTTGTTAAAGCAGCAGCATTGCCGGGAACAACAGCGGAATATAGGCGTACAGCAGCATGACGCATATCAGCGCCAGCAGGAAAGGGATCACCTTTTTGCTAAGCTGTACAAAGGGTATACCCGCCACCGAGCTTGCAACGTAGAGACAAATCGCCACAGGCGGCGTAGTCATGCCGATGGCCAAACCGATGACAAGCAGCACGCCAAAGTGAATCAAATTTACCTGGAGCGCGTTGAGCAGCGGTATGAAAATAGGCGTTACCAGTATGATGGCCGCCGAGGTTTCCAGGAAGCAGCCCAGGAACAAAATAATCAGGCAGATAAAGAACATCAGCACATAGCGGTTGTCCGAAAGGCTGAGGATGCCGGCGGCGATGGTGTCGGCAATCCGCCAGTTGGCAAAAATCCAGGCAAATACATTGGAAATGCCTATGAGCAGCATAATGGTGGACATGGTGATGCAGGTGTTCACCAACATCTTTCCGATTTCTTTCACCTTAAGATCCCTGTAAACGAAAAGTTCAACGATGACGGCGTAGTCAACGGCGATAACCGCCGCTTCGGAGGGGGTAAAAATGCCGGTGAAGATACCGCCCAGGATAATGCCGGGTACCAAAAGCCCCCAGATAGCTGTTGCAAAGGATTTGGCGATATTTTTGATGGAAAAAGCCTGGCTGGTTGGCAGGTTCATCTTCCGGGCAATGGACATGGATATGCCGATTAAAAACAACCCCATGCTGATGCCTGGAATAAAACCGTTGATGAACAGCTTGGACAGCGGCACCCCAGATATAACGGCAAACACCACCATGGGCACCGACGGCGGAATGACAATGCCAATCGTTCCGGAGGCGGCAATCAGCGCCGCCGAGGTGTCGGTGGGGTAGCCCTTTTCTTTCAGCTTGGGGATAAGGGGGGCACCTACAGCGGCGGTGGTGGCGGCCGCCGAGCCGGACATGGCGGCGAAAAGGCAGGAGGTCAAAATAGCCACCGTCCAAAGCCCACCTTTTATAAATCCAAAGATGGAATCTGCAAAATTCACAAGGTTTTCCGATATTTTGCCCCTGGCCATGATGTCCCCCGCCAGGATAAAGCAAGGCACCGCCACAAGGGCAAAGGAGTCCATGCCTGCAAAGGTGCGCTGTGCAACCACCACCATGGGCACATTCTGGGACAGCAGCACAATGAAGGAGGTGAGTCCGATGGAAAAAGCCACGGGCACACCGATAACCAGCAAAACAGCGAAGCAGCCGAACAACAAACCAATCATTGGGCAGCTCTCCCCTCTGTTAACTTGCAAATGTTATCGGCAAGCATCTCAATGCTAAACAAAGTCATCGCCACCATGCTGATGGGTATGGACATATAAATGTACTGCATTGGCAGCTGTAGTGCCCCCGACACCTGGAATTGCTGCTTGACGATCAACTGGATGCTGAACCTAATCATCAGCATAAAGAACACCAGGCAGGCCAGATGGATGACGACGTCAATGATGCGGCCGCTGTGCACCGACAGCTTTTCGTGGAACAGCCGGATGGAAATGTGGCTTCCCTTGCGATAAGCAAGCGCCGTCCCCACCATAGAGAGGTATATCAGCAGGAATCGGCTCACCTCCTCCGTCCAGGAAAATGCCGTGAAAAACACTCTGAAAATAACCTGTATGGTGATAATGACCACCAGTACGGTGATTAGCAGTATACAAATATAGTGAAAGATCCGCTCCAATGCCTGGCCAAGCTTGTGAAGTGTTTTAGAAAGTGCATGCATAACTCACCCTCCTACGCGATTCATGTGGTTGTAGCGCTCCGACAATCCCCCAACGGGGTGGTTTCCGGATAGAAAAGGGGTGTTTCTTTGGCGCAGGAATACCTCTTGCCTACCATGGTCAGTCTATTTTCCCGATTCGATTTCGACCAGCAGTTCGCTGTATTTTTCGCCGTACTTCTTATTTACGTCCACCAGCTTGTCCTTAAAGGACTGTAAATCCGGATCTTCAACGACCTGCATGCCCTTGTCTTTTAGGGCCTGGAGGTGTTCAGCCACTTGGTTGTCCAGCATTTCCCGTTCATAGCCGATGGATTCTTTGATGGCGTCGGCCAAAATGGTCTGGACGTCCGGGGGCAAAGCTTCGTATTGCTCTTTGCTCATGAGCACCACCGCCGCCGAGTAGGTGTGGCGGGTCAGCGTCATATAGCTCTGGGACTCATAGAGATTGAAGGTGTAAACGGTGTTCATGGGGTTTTCCTGACCGTCGATGGTTTTCTGTTGAAGCGCTGTCATGCATTCGCCCCACGCCATGGGCGTTGCGTTGGCGCCCAGAGCGTTAAAGATGTCGATGGCCATTTCATTTTCCATAACCCGGATTTTTAGCCCGTTCATATCGTCTGCTGTAGTGACAGACCGCTTGGAGTTTGTCAGATTGCGGAAGCCCTGTTCGGCAAAGGCAAAGCCTTTCAGGCCGATGGTATCGAACTTTTCAAGTATTTTTTGCCCCACCGGTCCATCCACAGCCGCCCTGGCCTCTGCCTCCGAGGAGAACAGGAACGGCATTTCAAACACCGAGACTTCCGGCAGGAAGTTGCCGGCAGAACCCGAGGTTGTAATGCCCATGGAGATCGTGTTGAACTGCATGCCCTCCAGGATGGCGCGCTCGTCGCCCAAGGCGCCGTTGTGGTAAAGTTCCACAACAACGGTGCCTCCCGTTTTTTCTTCTACCCGCTCCTTAATGATGTCGGACATAATTGCGTAGGGGTGCGCTTCATTCTGAACGGTTGCAAGCTTTATGACGATGGTGTCTTCAGAAGTCGGAGGAGTGGAGGCGGGTGTGCTTGTGCTTGCGGCGGAAGAGGCAGGCGCAGGTGCGCTGGAGGAGGAGGCGCCCCCGCCCCCGCCACAGCCGCCGAACGCGGTAAGAACCAATACAAAAACCAGAGCAAGACTCCACAATTTCTTAGCGTTCATTTGATAATCTCCTTTATTTTATATGGTTTGATTTATGTTTACGGTTCATGTGGGAAGCAGAATCTGTGTGGGAATATTAGGGCACTAGTCTTTTTCGCCCCTGGCCAAGCGAACATGTCCCTCCGCCAACTCATAGGCTGCCGCTTGGGTGCAGGTGGTGTTGATATCCAACGCCATGGCGCAGGCAGCGGCGATTTCCGCCACTTTCTTGACACTGGTGTTGTCATCCAGAGAGGAGCCCACCTTGTCGCAGCCAAGCATTCGGAGCATTTCCTTGGCTGTGCCGAACATGGTGCCGCCGCCCATTGCAGCCACTTCCAGCTGAGGGTAGAAGCCCTGTACCAGCAGCCCGTCGCCAACAGCTTCCGCCTGCAAAAAGCTGGAGGACGAGGAAACCACATGTGCAAGATCCTGGCCGGTTGCCATATAAAATGCCGCCAGAGCGTTGGCTGTGTTTACATTGTAGCCGCCCATGGTGCCGGAGAAAGCGGAGCCCAGATAGCATTTGTTGAAGACAAGCTTCTCCACCTTGCGGCTGGTAACCCCTGCCCGGAACACCTTGCCCAACACTTCTTCGGGAATGAAGACGGTCGCGTGGACTGTTTTTCCTCTGCCGGTTAGGATATTGATGTGGTTGCTTTTTTTATCGCTGCAAAGGTTTGAGGTAATGGAGATGAGGGTAAAGTCGGAAAACCGCTCCATAATCGCCTTTGTGATATCGGCGCTGGCTTTGGTGCAGCCGTTCATCCCCATGGCGTCGCCGGTTTTGTAGAACATGCGCAGGAAGATTTTTGTGCCCACCTGATAGGTGTCTATCCCGGTCAGCCGGACAAAGGGGTCTTTGCAAAGCTTGCCCAGATCGGCGATGTAGGCTTCGTCCGCCAAGGCGTTAATCATATCCCTGCCCCGGGCCAGGCTGGGAGCCTCCACCATAGGGGCCCTGGTCATGCCGTCGAAAGTGACGATGGTGGTGAGTCCCCCGGAAAGGTTGATGGCTTTGACGCCCCGTTGTGTCCCGGCGATAAGGGCGGCTTCATTGGTGGCAAGGGGCAGGTAGTAATCGCCTTTTGCGAAGTCTCCGTTGATTTTGACGGGGCCCGCAAAACCCAGGGGGACCAGCGCGGAGCCGATTTTATTTTCGATGCCGGTGAGTACGGTGCCGTCCTTGGTCAGGGTGCAGCTGTCCAGCTTGGTGCCCCCCACAACCGGCATCTTGACGCCGGTATGCTCCTCCAGCATCTCCCGGCGTATACTTGCTGCATCAGCGCAAGCCTCCGCCAGCTTTTCCCGTTGGCTTTGGTACACATCCTCAAACACGACAGCCTCCAGATGCTGGGTTTTGATCGCCCCCGACAGATATTGTTCCTTAATTTCCACTATGGTTCTTGCCATGTTCCATGTCCTCCTTCAAAATAATGGTGTTAACTATTTCTTGCCAGTCTGCTGAGTTCCCAAGCGAATTCCGCTGCTTTGGCGGCTGCGCTTTTGTCCACATTTGTTTTGACGCCCATCCTCTCAAACAGCTCCAAAAGCTGCACGGTGTCCACGTTGCCCAGAGAATCCGGGGCGTAGGGGCATCCGCCAAGGCCGCCCACCGCGCTGTCGAATACCCTGACGCCCGCCTGCAACGCAGCCAGCACATTGGCGTATTCTATGCCGCCGCACTGGTGGAAATGAACGGCTACGCCGCTTGTTTTCAAGTTATCCAGCAGCAGCTTGGGCACCTGGTAAGCGGAGATGGGGCTGGCCATGCCCGTGGTGTCCCCCAGGCAAACCTCATAGATGCCGAAGCTTTCCATGGCTTGCGCGATTTCCAAAACCTTATGGGGATCCACGTGCCCCTCGAAAGGGCAGCCAAAGGGTGTGGATATGTACGCCCGAACCTTTGCGCCGCTAGCCTTTCCGATGCCGGCCACTTCCTCTACCGCTTTAAGACCTTCGGCGATGGTGGTATTCAAATTGCTTTTGCAGTGGCTTTCGCTGGAACTGACAATGGCGGCAATTTCCTGTGCCCCTGCGGCTACGGCCAACTGGGCGGCCTTGACGTTAGGGACGAGAACGGCGTAGGTGACGCCATCCTTTTTGTTCATGGCCGCATAGACGTCCTTGTTGTCCGCCAGCTGGGGAATCCACTTGGGGTGGGCGAAAGAGGTGACCTCCAAATAGCGGAAACCTGCATCGGTCAGCATATTGCACAGCTTTACTTTTTCCGTGGTGGGGATAAAGCTTGGCCCCTCTGTCTGCAATCCGTCCCGGGGGCACATCTCTTTGATCAATACTTCTTTTGGCAAGGGCATCACGTTGCATTCCTCCTATACTGTGTTGTTTTTATTTCTTATTTTGTTGTTCCAACATGTAGTTCAGCGTAATGCCAACGTCCTTTAGGTGGTCGCTCATAATGATACTGGCCGCGATGGGGTTTCGCTGGATAATGGCGTCCAACAGGTTTTGGTGGAATTCAATCGCCCGCTGCACGATGCTTTCGTTGTGCTGGAAAGCATAGGACGCAACCACTTCAATAAGCCGGACGGTGGACTGTAAAGCGCTGCACATCAGCTGGTTTTTGGATGCTTGGGCCACCTGCATGTGAAAGCGGGTGTCGTGCTTGGCCAGCAGGTCAATATCCTGGCTGTGCAGACGCATGTTGTCCAACGCATCCTGGAGGATACGAACATCGCCGTCGTCCGCTCTTGTAGCGGCAAGCCGGGCCGTTTCCACCTCCAGCATCGACCGGTATTCCTGTATCTCCTCCAAATCGGAGTTCATGGTCAACATATTCAGAGGCGAAAAATGGATGGTGCGTTGGGCAGAGGTCACGGTGGTGCCATTTTTGGAGCGGATGATCAGCCCTTGAAACACCAGCATCTGGTAAGCTTCTCGCAGCGTTCCCCTGCCAATACCTAAAAGCTGGCAAATGACATTTTCGTTGGGGAACTTGTATTCTGCGGGCAAGGTGCCGTCCACGATCATCTGCCCAATGGCTTGGGAAAGCGCGGTGGACAGGTTTTGTGTGTTGCCCTCCCAGGCCATGTTAATTTTTTGACATGCAAGGTCCTTGAATATCGCAATATTTTTTGCCACGCTCATACTTGTACCTTCTTCATCTCCGATGCAATTTCGAAAGGATTCTATTGTCATACAATAAGTAAATTAACCGTGTCTGGAAGTGAGTTCAGAGTATCATATTTCATGTAACTTGTAAATATAATTATATATAATATTGAAATTTCAGATAATATCACAAATAATAATTATTATTTGTTGCAAAAAACCTGATTCATTATAGCTGTTGTATTACAACTCAGGAAATAATTTACAATATATCCACTGCTAAGCATTATCGCCATAAGGATGTCTGAGTCCCTGAAAACAAACAAGATGCCCCTTGAATAATTTGGCGTGGCGGTTCGCTTGGTGCTGGAGAATGTGGATAAACCGGATAAGGAGCTGAAGACTGAAAAAGCGCCCCAACAGAAAAAAACCACCGCCGAAAAACCGGCCCCGGTCAAAGAGGACGCAAGGTCTTACAAATTGAACCACCACCGGCTGGAAGCCGGTGGATTCGACTGGCGGCTGGAAGCCGCCTAAAGCACGGGGATAGCCTACGGTTAACTTGCTTGTAATTTGCTGTTCTATGGGTAGCTCGGATA
>Ga0153950_1000398_pt1 | contig 19465 bp, 17 predicted proteins | sample TSNJ034MetaG_FD_104737 | JGI IMG/M metagenome (GOLD analysis project Ga0153950, IMG submission 104737) | Attine ant fungus gardens microbial communities from New Jersey, USA - TSNJ034 MetaG | ecosystem: Host-associated > Fungi > Mycelium > Unclassified | place: USA: New Jersey, Wharton State...
AAAAGATATTGATCAATTAGTCATTAATTTTTATAACTTTTTATTTGGAGGATTTTATTTATCAATCCTTGTGACTATGATGAATGGTTGGGATATTCATTTGTTTTTGAGTATTCCTTGGTATTTGATGATTGCCTTTTTTATTGTTTCAGTTGTTGGTTATGCCTATATTCAATATGTTACTATTAATGGGATTAAAAAGATTGGGGCAGATAACGTTAGTTTTTATTTAAATTTAAATCCAGTTTTTACTTATGTATCTAGTTTACTTCTTTTAGGTGAACATATCGAGCGACATTTGTTAATTGGATTAAGCTTAATTATCGTTAGTACATATTTTGCAAATAAATAAATGTCAACCGATTTTGCAAATAAATAAATGTCAACCGATTTTGCAAATAAATAAATGTCAACCGATTTTGCAAATAAATAAATTGACATTAATTGTTAAATTTGTTACTATAGATGAGCGACATATACTAGGTTATTAGTTCCTCAACTAACTTCTTGGTTTATGTTAAGTTAAAAATTAGGAGGAAAAACAATGTTATCAAAACAACAAAAAGAAGACATCTTAAAAGAATATCAAAGACATGAAGGAGATACTGGTACTCCAGAAGTTCAAATTGCCTTGTTAACTTTTGATATTAATGCGTTAAATGAACACTTTAAAACTCATAAAAAAGATCATCATTCTAGAAGAGGGTTATTAAAGAAAATTGGTAAAAGAAGAAATCTTTTAAGATATTTAAGAGAGAAAGATATTAATAGATATCGTACTCTTATTCAACGTTTAGGATTAAGAAGATAATAAAACCGCAAATTGCGGTTTTTATTTTTTTTATTATTTCAATATTCTGAACATACTATTTATACAAATAAAGAAAATTAATTAATTAAATAAAAAATCTTACTTTTTTGTTATTTTATAGTATTATAATAAAGTATGAACTTTTTTATAATTTAAAGCGAGGGATAGAACATGGAAAAAGAAGTAATTCAAAGATTATTAAAAAACAAAGAGTATACAAAAATTAGAGAAATGTTAGTTGAAATGAATATTGTTGACACCGCTGTATTATTAGAAACATTATCGAAAGAAGAAATCATTAAAGCATTTCGATTGTTGCCCAAATCCCTAGCCGCCGATGTTTTTTCGTATATGTCAATTGAAACAGAACAATGGTTAATTTTATCTATGACGGATAATGAAATTAAAAAAATTATTGATGAATTATATACAGATGATGCAGTTGATTTATTAGAAGAAATGCCTTCTAATATTGTAAAGAAGATATTAAGGAACGCAAATGCTGAAACAAGAGCAGATATTAATCATTTACTAAAATATCCTGATGAATCAGCTGGAAGTATAATGACTGTAGAGTTTGCGGATTTAAAAGCTGATATCAGTGTTAAAGATGCGTTTGTTAGAATTAAAAAAATTGGTATTGATAAAGAAACAATTAATACATGCTATGTAGTAGATGAAGAACGTCATTTATTAGGTACTGTTTCTTTACGATGTTTACTATTAAGTAATTTAGATGATACAATCAAAGATATTATGAATGAAAGTCCAATTACAGTACATACTCTTGACGATCAAGAAGAAGTAGCTAATAAAATTAGAAAATATGATATAACTGCTATGCCAGTCGTTGATAACGAAAGTCGTTTAGTTGGTATTATAACAATCGATGACATCATTGATATTATTCAAGAAGAGAATACAGAAGATATTGAAATCATGGCTGCTATTTCACCTTCAGAAAGACCTTATATGAAAACCTCTGCTTTTGAAACATTCAAAAATAGGATTCCTTGGTTATTAATATTAATGATTTCTTCTACTGTTTCTGGAAAAATTATTCAAGGCTATGAAGAAACATTATCGCAAGTAGCTATTTTAACTGCTTTTATTCCAATGTTAATGGATACTGGTGGAAATTCTGGTTCACAAGCTTCTGTATCTATCATTCGAGGAATCTCTCTTGGAGAAATAACAATTAAGGATCTACCAGTCTTGTTATTTAAAGAATTTAGAGTATCTATATTAGTTGGAGCAGTACTTGCTGCAGCAAATTTTGTGAAAATCTTATTGATTGACAATGCGAATGTAACGATTGCTATCGTTGTTTGTTTAACTTTGTTTATTACTGTTGTCATCGCAAAAATAGTTGGTTGTTTACTACCTATTTTTGCTGAGAAAGTAGGGTTTGATCCTGCAATTATGGCATCACCTTTTATTACAACGATTGTTGATGCATTATCACTGATTGTATATTTTCAAATTGCAGTTAGTTTTTTGAATTTATCATGATTGATTCAAAAAACTACAAATAAATGATAATTATTATGGAGGATTTTATATGTTATTAGAACCGACTCAGTTGCATAGTGAAGCTATTGCAATTATATAAAGAAAAATTCTTGTAATAGCTTTTGTTACACCTAGATGTTAGAAGATAGGAGAGCAAAATGAGTTATAAGAAAGCAAATAGATTACTTCCGTTAGAACTGCTACAACAAATTCAAGAATATGTTGATGGTGAATATATTTATATCCCTAGAATTAATAATCAAAAAAAGAAATGGGGAGAAAATACAAATATAAGAACTGAACTAAATAAGAGAAATCGATCGATCTATCAAGACTATGAGCGAGGTATTTCATCTATCGAATTAGCGAAAACATATTTTTTATCAATCAAAAGCATTCAACGAATTATCTATCAAAATAAACAAAACGAAAATGAGCAATGACGCTCATTTTTATTTACTATTTATTTTTTAGGTTTTGATTTATTTAAGCCTGTGCTATCCTTTAACTGTAGCAAATTAGTATAAATTTACAAGAAAGGATAGTGATGTTTTGAGAATTCTTATATGGGTACCTCCTTTTTTCTTTTCTTAAACTAAGAAAAGAGGTACAAATAAAATGAAACGAATTGTATGGGAGATTCAACCGCTCTCTACAATAAAAATTAACAGATATTGTAAGAAATGCAAAAAGAAAACTTACTATCATTCAACAAATGCTTTTCGAATAAATGCACAAAAAAAACAGTTAGACATTTGGTTGATTTATCAATGTCAAGAATGTAAAAATCGTTGGAACATTGAAATTATGAGTCGAGTAAATTGCAATCTTCTTTCAAAAGAAAAATTAGATCAATATCATAGAAATGATCGAGAATTGATTACATATTATACAATGAATCAAGAATTTTTGAAAAATAAAAAAAGGGTATTAAAACTTCCTGAGTATGATATTAATGGCGAACTAGGATTATTCGATACGTATTATCAACTAAAAATAATTAATTCATATCAGATAAGCTATCCAATTTTAAATATTCTAAAAAAAGGGTAAAAGCTACATAAAAAAGAATTGATAGAAATGATTGAACAAAATAGGATTGTTAGTATTCCTTCGATGGACTTAAAAAAAGCAAAATTAGGAAAATCGATAACGTTACATATCAATTATTTAAAATAGGATACTAGCAATTTTATACTTTTAAAAGCAAGTACTTGATACCTGCTTTTAATTTTATAGTATCTATGTAATCCTTCCGTTTAAATTTGAATCAAAGTAGGTTGTGATACTATAGAGTTTAGCATAATTACATAGATATTGACTTAATAATCAAATTAATACGCTTCGATTGGTTTTCTCTAAATTTCAATTAATTTGCTAAACAGACTAATTTTTGAGCATACTATATCTTGTATAGATAGTTAAAAGGATGATAAAGACTAGTCTTTTCTATCTTGATTACATAATAGCAAGGTAAAGTTAAAATGTTTTGATTTATCAATGTATTTAATGGTATAATGTACCTTGAGAAAAAATGAGGTGGGAAATTTATGAGTAAACAAGTTTTTAATTTAGATTTTTGTGGTAAAAACTTAACTATTGAAATTGGAGAATTAGCAAAACAAGCAAATGGATCCGTATTAGTTAGATATAATGATACTGTTATTTTATCTACAGCAACTGCAGGAAAAACACCAAAGGATATCGATTTCTTTCCATTAACTGTTACATATGAAGAAAAATTATATTCCGTTGGTAAAATCCCTGGTGGTTTCTTAAAAAGAGAAGGACGTCCTAGTGAACATGGAACATTGACGGCTAGAATGATTGATCGTCCTATTCGTCCTTTGTTTGCAGATGGATTTAGAAATGAAATACAAATTGTAAATACTGTATTGTCAGTTGATCAAAATGCTAGTCCTGAAATGGCAGCAATGTTTGGAGCTTCTTTGGCATTATGTGTATCGGATATTCCATTCAATGGTCCAATTGCGGGTGTCACTGTTGGTCGAATTAATGGTCAATTAATGATTAATCCAGGTAGTGAAGAAATGGAGTTAAGTGATATTCATTTAGAGGTTGCTGGAACAAAAGAAGCAATTAACATGGTAGAAGCAGATGCAAAAGAAGTTAGCGAAGAAGCTATGTTAGAGGCTTTATTATTTGGTCATGAACATATTAAACAATTAATTGCTTTCCAAGAAGAAATTATAAGCGTTTGCAACAAAGAAAAAATAGAGATTCCTTTATTTGAATTAGATCAAATTTTAGTGGATGAAGTAAATACAATAGCCAAAGATCGTGTCAAAGAAGCAATTGCGATCCATGGAAAATTAGAACGCTATGCCGCTAGAGATGCTATTAATCAAGAAGTGTTAACCTTATACGAAGAAAAAACATATGCTAATGATAAAGAAAAGAATTCTGTATTAAAACAAGTTTCTATAATACTTCATGATATTGAAAAAGATGAAGTAAGAAGATTAATTACAGAAGAAAAAATTCGTCCAGATGGTAGACAAATCACTGAAATTCGTCCATTAAATTCTCAAGTTAATTTATTACCACGAGTTCATGGTTCTGCCTTATTCACAAGAGGAGAAACACAAGTTCTTTCTGTTTGTACATTAGGTGCCATTGGAGAACATCAAAAAATTGATGGATTAGGTTTAGAAGATCAAAAACGTTTTATGCATCATTACAATTTCCCACCTTATTCCGTTGGAGAAACTGGTAGAATGGGAGCTCCAGGACGCAGAGAAATTGGTCATGGTGCCTTAGGTGAAAGAGCATTGGCTCAAGTCATTCCTAGTGAAGAAGAATTCCCATACACCATTCGCGTGGTTTCAGAAGTATTGGAATCGAATGGTTCTAGTAGTCAAGCTTCTATTTGTGCTTCTAGTATGGCTTTAATGACAGCAGGGGTTCCAATAAAATCGCCAGTTGCTGGTATCGCTATGGGATTGGTAATGAAAGATGATAATTATACGATTTTAACTGATATTCAAGGTATGGAAGATCATTTAGGAGATATGGACTTTAAAGTCGCTGGTACAAAAAATGGTATTTGTGCATTACAAATGGATATTAAAATTGATGGAATTACAAAACAAATTTTAGAAGAAGCATTAGCACAAGCGAAAATTGGTAGAGACCAAATTATGCAAAATATGTTGGAATGTATTCCTACTGTCAATGATGAGTTGTCACCTTATGCTCCTAAAATCTATATGATGAAAATTGATCCTGATCAAATTAGAGATGTTATTGGTACTGGTGGAAAAGTCATTAATGAAATTATTGAAAAATCAAATGATGTTAAAATTGATATTGAGCAAGATGGTAGAGTTGTTATCTATCATACAGATATGAATTCTATTATGACAGCTGCTAAAATGATTGAGAATATTATACGTAAAGCAGTCATTGGAGAAGTCTATGAAGCGACGGTAAAACGGATTGAAAAATATGGGGCTTTTGTGGAATTATTCGAAGGAACTGAAGGATTATTACATGTTTCTAAAATTGCACATGAAAGAGTAGAAAATCCAAATGATCTATTAAAAATTGGTGATGTTATGATGGTTAAAGTTACTGAAATTGATGATAAAGGTAGAGTAAATGTGTCAAGGAAAGCTTTATTAGCAAAACCGAAAACTGAGGAAGGCCAAAGCAAATTTAAACAAGTAAAAAATCATGTGAAAGAAAAACAAACGAAAGAGTCAACAAAAAAAAGTGAATAGAATTGTGTTAGCTAGTAATTCTCCTAGAAGAAAAGAATTATTAGAACAAGCAAACATTAACTTTATTATTGATTCAAAAACGATAGAGGAAGTGTTTGATCAAACACTTCCTCTTCAAGAGCAAATGCAACAAGTAGCTTATCAAAAAGCAAAAGCATTAGAAAATGATTATCCCAATGATTTTATCATTGGAGCAGATACCATGATTTTATACAATAATTTAATTAAAATTGGTAAACCAAAAGATAGGGCAGATGCAAAGAAGACATTATCATTATTATCAAATACTGTTCATCAAGTTCTTACTGGAGTCACAATTTTATATTGTGGAAAGAAAAAAAGCTTTTGTGAATCAACAACAATTACTTTTAAAGAATTAACTGAGCAAAATATAGAAGAATATTTGAATAGTAATGAGTGGATGGATAAAGCTGGAAGTTATGCGATTCAAGGAATTGCAAAAGAATTCGTTTTATCAATTGACGGAGATATAAATAATGTCATTGGCTTGCCAGTTTCTAAGCTATTAGCTACTATTAGAGAGTTTTAGCGTCTGATAATTTAAAATATATGAAAGTTATTGCAAAAGTGTAAAAAAAATATATAATTAATATGTCGATATTTGGAGGTATGTACATGGAAAAGAAAATAAAGAGAATTGCATTACTTACTGGTGGGGGAGATTGTCCAGGATTAAATGCAGTTGTTAGAGCTATTACGAAAACTGCTATTTTACAATATGATTATGAGGTCATTGGATACGTATTTGGATATCGTGGACTTTATAATAATAATTATATTGATCTAACATTAGAAAAAGTAGAAGACATCTATAAAGAAGGTGGTACTATTTTATATAGTTCAAATAAAGATAATTTATTTGATTATTTAGTAGAAGAAAATGGTGTTAGAGTTAAAAAAGATGTTTCTGATATTGGAGTTGAAAATCTAAAAAAAGCTGGAGTCGATGTTTTGGTTGTTTTAGGTGGAGACGGGACTTTGACAAGTGCTAGAGATTTCTCAAGAAAAGGTGTTAAAGTCATTGGTGTACCAAAAACAATGGATAATGATTTAGCTGCTACTGATTTAACGTATGGATTTATTAGTGCTTTATCGGTTGGAACGGAATTTATTGATCGTTTAACAACGACAGCAAGAAGTCATCATCGTGTTATTTGCTGTGAATTAATGGGTAGAGATGCTGGTTGGATTTCTTTATATGCTGGATTGGCAGGAAATGCACATGTTATTTTAATCCCAGAAATTCCATTTACCATTGATTCTGTTATTAAAAAGATTCAAGAAAGAGATGAAGAAGGTTATCCATATACAGTGATTGCTGTTGCTGAAGGTGCTAAATATGCAGATGGTACAAAAGTAATTGGTAAAATAGTAGAAGATAGTCCAGATCCAATTCGTTATTCTGGATTAGCTGCAAAAGTAGCAGAAGATTTGGAAAAATTAATTCCTAATCATGAAGTACGTTCAGTAAATCCTGGACATATTATTCGTGGTGGAGATATTGCTCCTTATGATAGAATTCTTTCTATTCGTTTTGGTGTTGCTGCTTGTAATTTAATTCGCGAAGAAAAATGGGGAACTATGGTAACTCTTCGTGGTGAAAATATGAGTTATACAACATTAGAAGAAGTGATTGGAGATGCTAAAGTTGGCAGACAAAAACATGTGGATCCAAATGGTGAATTAGTATTAGCTGCTAAAGCGATTGGTGTTGCTTTTGGTGATGAATAAAAACTAACGAAATGATGAACATATAAACAAACTCTAATGACCTTACTTGTTGTTAGAGTTTTTTTATTATCTAAAGATAAGCAATGATTATTTTAATATATTAAAGTGGAGGTAATAAAATGGAAATCTTTTCAAAGAAATTGTGTTATCTAAATGCAACAACTAAGGAAAATGAAATTTTTATTTCTACGATTGCAGAGCTACAAGTTTTTTTACATCTTGATTATGAGATTGATAGAGAAAGTGAAAGTAAAGCACTTTTAGATTATCAATTATCCGTTGGTAAAAATGAAAAAGAAGTTTATTTTATTATTGAATGTATTTATGAAATTTTATTTTCATCTGATAAAAATGATAGTATTGAAGAACTAGTCAATTCGTTTATTTCATATTTACAACCACATGTTCTAGAGATTATTCATCTTTTTATTGTTCAATCAATAAATGTATTACTATAATTATATTTTTGACATGTTACAAATTTGTGAGCATAGAATATAATATTATAATTTAGGAAGTGATAAAATAATGGAAATTTTAACAGAATTAGTTACACCATTTAATGAAGCAAATCAGATTGATTTTAATTCTTTAGCTTCATTGTTACAGCAGCAATTAAATTTAGGTATTACTAATTTTTATATTAGCAATGCCTTAAGTCAATATGCAACGTTATCGATAGGTGAGCAAAAAAAATATTATGATTTTATTAAAAACTTTGCTAGCAATAGTAAATTATATCTAGAAATACCAATGAATCTTTATTTCACAGAAATTAAAGAAAATCTTTTTTATTATTCATCAATTGATTATTTTGTTGGAAAACATTTTTTGAAGGAGGAGATAGTAAATCTTGAAAAGTTAAATAAACCCTATTATTTATATATTGATCAAATCGATGAGTCTATCTTAAATGTACCTCATAAATCTTTACGAGGAGTTGTGATAGATAAATCGGAGAAGAAATTAGTAAAACAATTTAAAGCAAGCTATTCTAACCTTAAAATTATTACGAAACAGAAAACTAAAGTACGTAATAGCATTAATTACGAAGTAGATGGATTTTGTTCTTCTTTACCATTAATCATTGGGGAAGATATGTTATATTATATTGATAATGTTCAATATTCTAATAATGTAGAAATATTAGAAGATTATATAGATATGATTTCAAATTATATTGATAGAGCCAAACAAGAAGTCGATTTAATTAAATATTTATTATATAAAAAGAAAATAATTCCTCATTATCATCAATTTGACTTTTTTTCACAAAGACAAAAAGTGTTCTTAGATGATTTATCGAATCGTATTTATTAATCAAAAATGTTCATACTATAGTTAGGTGATCATAATGAATGTAAAGATAATTAACTATATAAAAAAGCAGAAGAGAGTATTTTTTTTATTTCTTTTTAGCTTTTTTATTTTATTTGCTTTTATCTTTCAGTTATTTAATATACAAGTCAATAAATATCATTACTATACTAAGAAGTTAAATGCATACATGATAAATGAGATTGTTGAAGAGAATAGTAGAGGTAATATATATGATCGAAATGGTGAATTATTGGTTGGTAATGAAGCGACTACTTGTTTCGTTTATTATTACACTAAAAATTATTCTGAAGAAGATAAAAAACTAACAGCAAAAAATATGGCAAATAGTATTGATTTTTCATTACCAAATCTAACGTATCGTGATAAAAAAGATTGTCTATTACTTTGGGATAAGAACTATGTTCTTTCATTTATCACAAAGGAAGATTTGATGAGTATTAAAGATAGTGAAAACTATGATTTAGATTATTATAATTTACAATTATCTGTTTTAACGGATGACATTATTGATACTTATTTCCAAGAAGAACAGTTATTAAAAGAGGTATACTTATTCTTTCTAATTCAGCAAACTTCTTCCACTTCAAAAAAAGTAATCATTCAAAATCTATCAATTGCTCAAGCAAGCTATTTATCTGAAAAAATGGACCAATTCCGTGGTTGTTTCATTGAGACAACCTATAAGCGAGTCTATATGAAAGAAGGAGCTGAAGGGATATTAGGAAGTATCTCAACAAGTGTACCAGCGGAAAAAGCATTGTATTATAGTGCATTAGATCAGCAATTAAATCGAACAATTGGAAGTAGTGGATTGGAAGAGGAATATGATGAAGTGCTAAAAGGAACCGATTCAAAATTTATTATAGAATATGATGCCTTCGGTAATCCAACAAAAAAATACACCTATATTGGAAAAAATGGCAATGATCTGTATTTAACAATTGATTGGAATCTACAAGGATACTTATCGAATAGAGTAGAAGAAGAATTAAGAAAACTAATTCTATCAAGATCAAATGCAAATGCGATGTATATTACATTAATGGATCCTAATAATGGCGATATCATTGCAATGGTTGGAAAAAAATATAATACTACGACTGGTGAAATATATGATTATGCAGAAGGTAATTATTTAGCTTCTCAAACCTTTGGTTCTTCTATTAAAGCAGCAGTAGTGTATACTGGATATCTTTATGATGCGATTTATCAAGGAGAAACAATCAATGATACTAGGTGGTATTTTAAAGATGGAAGCTATAAAGGATCATATAAAGATTTAGGCAGAGTTAATGATATAGACGCATTAGCCTATTCAAGTAATATCTATATGTATACAATTGCTACAAGAATTGCAAATGGATATTATTCAAATAGCAATTTTTATCTAGATACTGATGTTGGATTTAGATTATTACGAAAATCACTAGGAGAATTTGGATTAGGCGTTAAAACCTTAATAGATATCCCAAATGAAGAGACTGGTTATAAGGGAAGTGCAGATTTACATGGCTTTTTATTAGATGAAGCGACTGGACAGTATGATACATATACAACAATTCAAATGTCTCAATATGCCTCTACTATTGCCAATAAAGGAAAAAGATTAAAGCCAAAGTTAGCAAATTACATAAAGGAAACAAACACAGATAAGATAAAATATTTCGAAACAGAGATTTTAGATGATTTAAGTCAGAATACAATCGCCTTTGATCGAATTCACTTAGGTTTAAGAAAAGTAGTAACAAATGGAACAGCAACAATATTAAATTATTCTAAATACCAAATTGCTGCAAAAACAGGAACTGCAGAAACTAATTCTGGAGCAAATATATCATTAATTGCCTTCGCTCCTTATGAAAATCCTCAAATTAGTTATACTTGTTCTACTGTTGCTTCAGGAAATAGCAGTGCTTGTCAAACGTTAGCTATAGAAGCAATAGAAATATATTTAGATAACTATGGCGAATAATCATTGTATCTAAAACATAAGAAAGTAAGCATAGAAAAAATTGATAGAACGAATATGGTAACTGCATAACTTATCCAAAATCTTGTGATAACTTAAAAAATAAATATGTTGACATATAAAAAATATGATGATATGATTTATTCAAAGAAGGATTGTTACTGGTAAAGCAGGCAACACCACAAGTAGAAAAATACTTTTTGGTGTTGCTTTTTATGTTATTTTGGGAGGGGATGAGGATGAAAATACAACAAGTATTAAATAATAACGTTGTAACTTCTATCGTTGATCGCAAAATGGTTGTTGTCATAGGTACTGGAATTGGTTTTCAAAAGAAAAAAGGAGATTATATTGATAAAAATAGAATTCAAAGTACATTTTATCTAGCGAATAACCATTTAACACAAGAGCTAATATCATTAATGGAATCAACACCTGATATGGTAATTGATATAGTTAATAAGATTATAAGAAAAACCGAAGAAGAACTAAAAATTAAACTAAACTGCGTTATTTACGCAACACTAATCGATCATATTTCATTTGCCATTGATCGATATCAGAAGAATATTACGATTAAAAATGTTCTGTTATGGGATATCAAGAAATTATATAAAAAAGAATTTGAAATAGGACAATACTCGGTTTCATTATTAAATCAAGAATTTGGTATATCATTAACAGAGGATGAAGCTGCATTTATAGCCATTCATATCATGAATGCAGAATTTAATCTGGGAATCGACATAATGGATGTCATGGTAAGCATTATCCATGAGGTTGTTAAAATTATTGAGTATTACTTTTCTATATCTTTAGAAGAAGATAGTTTGATTTATTTACGCTTAATCAATCATTTAAAATTTTTTGCACAGCGTATATTAAGTAATACACCTTATGGAAATAGTAAAAGTGTTTTGTTGAATATTATTAAGGAAAATTATAAAGAGGCTTATAAATGTGCATTGCGAATTAAGGAGTTTGTAAGTATTCAGTATCGATGCGATATTTCAGAAGAAGAAGTCGTGTATTTAACGATTCATATTCAAAGATTAGTAGAGATAAATAAGGATTGTCACTGGTAACGCAGGCAACACCTAGAAAAATGCAAGTCATAGATTTGCATTCTAGGTGTTTTTATATATAGATAGCAAGCTAGCACTATCTAAAATGCCGAAGAAAAAAGAGGAGGAAGAAATTAATCATGAAACAATTTAAGCTAAGCGAAAGTATTTTAGAACTTGTTGGAGGAAAAAATAACATACGTAATGTTACCCATTGTATGACGAGACTAAGAATTAGTGTCGATGATAAAAAGAAGGTAGATATCAATGCTTTAGATGCCTTAGATGGAGTTATGGGCGTTGTTGAAAAAGGTGGACAGATCCAAATAATAATTGGTAATGAAATAAAGGCTGTCTATAACAATTTCGTAGAAATGATAGAAGAATCAGTAATATCAAATAAACAAGTAGCTACTAATTCATCAACAAGCAAACTAGCATCATTTATGAGTGGGATCGCAGAAATATTTAATCCTATTGTTCCAGTATTGGCAGGAGCTGGGATGATAAAAGCATTGTTAGTCGTATTAAAGTTGACTGGATTATTACCAGACACAAGTGAAACATATTTGGTTATTAATACACTCTCGGATGCAGTATTTACATTTTTACCATGTTTGTTGGCTTTTTCTTGTGCTAAAAAATTTAAAACAAATCCATATTTAGCATTTACATTAGCAGCTACTATGCTACATCCATCATTTTCAGGATTACGTGCAAATGGAGTAACATCATTGAACTTTTTAGGAATACCATTATCATTAGTTAATTATTCATCAAGCGTAATTCCAATTATTTTTGGGGTTCTATTAATGTCTTATGTTGAAAGAGTAATCGATAAAGTGATACCATCATTTCTAAAAATAGTATTAGTCCCAGCATTAACACTTTTAATTACAACACCAATCGTATTATTGACAGTTGGTCCTTTTGCCCAATATTTAGGAAATTTGATTGCCGAGGGTGTCACAGTATTATTTGATAAAGGAGGAATTTTTGCTGGATTACTATACGGTGGGATATATTCAACAATGGTTGTTACTGGGTTACATCATGGGATGGTTCCAGTATTAATACAAGGTATCACAGTGAAAGGCTATAATACGATTTCTCCAGCTAGTGGTTCAGCAAATATGGCACAAGCTGGAGCAGCATTTGCAGTCTGGTTAAAATCAAAGAATTCAAAAACAAAAACAGTTGCTGCTGGAGCTAGCGTTTCTGCCCTATTAGGGGTTACTGAACCAGCTATTTATGGTGTTAACTTACGTTTAAGAAAACCATTTATATCAGCTGCTATTGGTGGAGCAGCTGGTGGAGCATTTGCAGCAGCATTTGGTGCAAGAGCATACTCAATGGGTGGTCCATCGTTTGCAACACTACCAATGTTTATTGGAGATGATGGCGGAAAATGGGTTTATGTTTTAATCGCTTTTATGATAGCTTTTATTGTTGCAGCGATCGTTGCTTATCTGATTGGATTTGAGGAAGTTCCTCTAGAAGAAGAACCTGTAAAAGAAGTAACTAACAAAATAAAAGAAACATTTATAGCAATTGATTCTCCTACAGATGGCGAATTTATACCATTAGTAGATGTAGATGACCCAACCTTTTCCAATGGACTCGTAGGAAATGGTTTTGCTGTCAAACCAATAGAAAATACTATTTATGCTCCCGTTGATGGTCAAATAGTAACAATTTTTCAAACTGGTCATGCCTTAGGCATACGCACAAAAGAAGGTGTGGAAGTGCTTATACATGTTGGTATAGATACAGTCAAGTTGAATGGAAAATATTTTTTATTACAAGTAAAGCAAGGACAAAAAATAAAAAGAGGACAACCTTTAGTTATTTTTGATAGAGAAAAAATTATGATGTCTGGTTATGCTGTCGATATAATCGTTGTCGTAACAAATAAAGAAGAATTTTCAAACTTTGAAATCATAGATCGATTAAATGTGTCACATGGTGATTTGGTAATGAAAGTTATTCAATAAACAAAATAATAGAAAGGGTGATTAGATGAAAAAAAAGTTTCCAAAAAATTTTTATTGGGGTGGAGCAACCGCAGCCAATCAATTAGAAGGAGCATGGAATTTAGATGGTAAAGGACCTAGCATAGCTGACTATATGACAGCAGGAGACCATCAAAACCCAAGAAAAATAAGTCGAGAATTAGATGAAAACGTATACTATCCAAATCATGAGGCAATTGATCATTATCATTACTATAAAGAGGATATTAAATTATTTGCGGAAATGGGATTCAAAATGTATAGAATGTCCATTGCTTGGACACGCATATTACCAAATGGATGTGATGCTAAACCAAATCAAAAAGGTCTTGGCTTTTATGATAAAATATTTGCTGAATTAAAAAAATATAATATTGAACCATTAGTCACAATTTATCATAATGATTTACCTTATCATTTGGTTAATCGTAATCATGGTTGGGCAAGTAGAGAGTGTATTGCTGATTATATGCATTTATGCAAAATATTATTTTCAAGGTATAAAAATATAGTTAAATACTGGATTCCATTTAATGAAATTAATGCATTGACTGTTCCTCTTGGAAACTGGAATCATGGAGGAATTATTCATAAAGATACCATTTATTTTGAACAACAGCAAGACGAACCAAGTTTGCGTTTTCAAGCACTACACAATCAATTAGTTGCAAATGCAATGGCAGTCAAATTGGGTAAAGAAATAAATCCAGATTTTCAATTTGGATCAATGATTTGTCATATCACAGTATATCCTAGTACTTGCCATCCTGATGATATGTTATTAGCACAAAAAGAAGATCAATTTAGAAATTGTTTTTGTGGAGATGTTTTACATAAAGGCTATTATCCTTATTATGCAAAGAAATACTTTGAGGATAACGCTATCACTCTTGACGTGAATGATACGGATCTGAAAATACTTACTGAAGGACTTTGCGATTTCTATTCTTTTAGTTATTACATGACAATATGCAAGAGTGCCAATCCAAAAGCAACACAGACATCAGGTAATATTATGGGTGGTGCAAAAAATCCATATCTAGAAACGTCTGATTGGGGATGGCAGATAGATCCAAAAGGGTTACGTTGGACATTAAATCATGTCTATGATCGCTATAATGTCCCTATTATGATTACTGAAAATGGCTTAGGTGCTAAAGATAGCTTGGAAGAAGGTAAAATTCATGATGAATATCGTATTTCTTATATTAGAGAACATATTTTACAAATGAAAGAGGCTATAAATGATGGAGTAAATCTTATTGGCTATATGCCATGGGGTTGTATCGACTTAGTAAGTTGTTCTACTGGAGAAATGGAAAAACGTTATGGCTTTATCTATGTAGATAAAAATAATAAAGGAGAAGGGTTGTTATCACGTATTAGAAAGGATAGTTTTTATTGGTATCAACAAGTGATAGCTACTAATGGCGAAAAAGTATAAAAAATGGATATAAAGAAAAAATTAAGGAAATCTTTTCAAAATTTTGAGGGTGGCTTATTTAGCACTGTGGAAAAAGCTGATGTAGGAGATTCTTATCAGGAATTGGGAAAGCAAGGAGTAGACCTAATGGGGTGGGCAGATCCTTTTACACCAGATTTTTGCTTACCACCTCATGTCATGAATGCAACCCAAAAGGCATTAGAGAGTAATTTGTCAACTCATTATACTGCCCCAATAGGTAATGATAAGTTAAAAGTAGAAATTGCTAAAAAACTTTATAAAAAGAATAAGTTATCTGTAAATCCTCAAAGAAATATCTTGATTACTCCTGGTTCTGATTCAGGACTATATTATGCGATGCTGGCTTGTCTTAATGAAAATGATAGTGTGTTAATCCCAACACCATCGTATCCTAATAATCTTCAAAACTGTGAAATTATTGGAGCGAAAGCAATACCGGTACAACTCAAAGTAGAAAATGATTTTCAAATTGATATTGCTGATTTTGAATCCGTAGTGACGAATAAAACTAAAATGGTCGTATTGACACATCCTAATAATCCTACAACTACAGTCTTTAATCAAAAATCGCTACAAGATCTATGCAACTTTGTTATGAAACATGATTTATTTCTTGTATGTGATCAAGCATTTGAAGATTATACATTTGAAAATCAAATGATAACTCCAGCTACATTTCAAGGAATGTGGGAAAGAACAATTACAGTATTCTCTATTTCTAAAGGAATGGGATTTAGTGGATATAGGGTGGGGTATATAGTGACGAATGATACTATTATGGATGCACTATATGCTGCAACTGTTTGTGTTTTAGGAGCCACGAATACAATCGCTCAAAAAGCTGCTATAGCAGCTTTTGAAAATATGTCATTTATGAAAGAATTTGAAGAAGCATTTGATATTCGTAGAAAAAAAGCTTATGAAATTTTAAATAGCATTCCCAATGTTTCTATGAAAATGCCAGAATCTGGGTTTCTCTGTTGGGTAAATGTTTCAAATTTAGGGAGTTCAGAAGAAATTGTCTCGTATCTAATTAAGGAAGCAAAAGTATGTGTAAATGATGGAGTAAATTATGGGCCAGGTGGTTTAGGATATATTCGTATTGTACTAGGTGTTTATAGAGATACCCAAAAAATTATAAATGCTTTAGAAAGGATAAAAAAAGCTTTAATAAAAATGCAGGAGAGGCGTGTATAATTTGTTAAAACAAATAACCATAAATAAAGGTGACTTCCCCTTGTCTAGTTATGATGCTATAATATAAGGGGAGTGAATATTGCTCTAAAATATTATAAGGAGGGTTATCATGCTTGAAAGATTAGCTTGTGCCAATAACAGAAATGATGAAATTTTGAATGTTCAACTTGCCCATGAATTATGCAAAAGCGAAGATAAAGTGGGAATCAATGAAATTGTTTTAGGCTTGAGAAATAAAGATAAAAAAATTGCTAATGACTGTATCAAAGTGCTTTATGAAATTGGTAATATACGACCGTACTTAATTGCTGACTATGCAGATGATTTTATTCGGCTACTCCATTCTTCTAATAATCGCCTTGTTTGGGGTGCAATGACCGCCCTTTCTATGATTGTTGATATAAAGCATAATGACATATATAAGAATATTGATGCGATTATTTATGCTTTTCAACATGGGAGCGTTATAACGGTAGATAATAGCGTTTCAGTTTTAGCGAAGCTATGTGCCATAAATGAACAATACAGGGAGAATATCTTTCCGTTTTTGATGGGGCATCTTCAAAAGTGCAGGCCAAAAGAAGTGGCCCAACATGCCGAACGTATTTCTGTCTGTATTGATGAACATAATGCAAGACAATTTTTCGATGTACTTGATGGGCGTATAGATTATTTAACAAAGGCACAGAATATCCGCATAGCAAGATTAAAGAAAAAAATAAATATAATATTTTAAAACATGAAACAATACAAAGGATAAGGACTATTGCAACAAGTGTTAAAAGCTAAAAATGATAGGTTATTCACATAAAAATAGTGAAAACTTATCATTTTCAATAGTTGACTAAATATGAAAATGTTGGACAAACTTAAAATATTACGATGTTATAACAATTTGAAGAATCTGGTAAAACATTAGTTATCGTTATCAACTCCTGCTATTTAAACGTTATTTACTAAAAAATGTTGTACTTTCTTTGTTAAATATGGTATTATAATTAGCGAGACAAGGGTATGGAGGTGTAATTGTGAGAGATAATATTACTTTTAAATGCACTGTATGTAATGAAGAAAATTACATCGGTACTAAAAATAAAAGAAACCACCCAGGAAGAGTTGAGATTAACAAATATTGTCCTAGATGTAATAAAAAAACTGCACATAAAGAAAAAAGATAAACGTTATCCTAACTATTTATGGACAATGAATAAAACATTTGTTGGATAGTAACATATATAATTTATGCATAAATTATAAAGAGAAATATGTATCATATAAATTACCTAGGTGATAAGTATGCTACATTTTTTAGTTATTAATAAATGGTTATTATAAAAGAAAGAATGGGAATAAGATAATGAATACTATTGATGAATATATTAAACAATATCCTAATGAATTACAAGAACGCTTGATGATCATTAAAGATACAATTTTAGAAGCTGAACCTACTTTAAAACAGAAGATTAGTTGGGGGATGCCAACGTTCTATTTAAAGCATAATATTATTCATTTTGCAGTACATAAAAATCATATTGGTATTTATCCTGGAGCAGATGCTGTGGTAAATTTTGAAGAGAAATTAAGAAATTATAAAACATCAAAAGGATCTATTCAAATACCTAACAAACAAGAAATACCAGTAGAATTAATCAAACAATTAGTGATATTCAATGTTTTGAATGATTAATCGAAATAATAATTTTTTAATCCTTTTACTTTAAATTAATAATTATGACGAATAAATTTATTAAAAAAAACGGTTTTTTTGTTGACAAAGAAAAAGAATAAAGTTAATATTTATGTATTCCTATTAGTAATTAGTACTTATATAGTGCTAAAAAAATAAGATAAAAAAAGCAATGAACGGAAAGAGTAGAAACAATAAAGACTTATAGAAAGTAGCTGGTTGATGAAAAGCACAGGAATAATTGTTTTGAATACCTCTGGGAGCTTCGTACCAAAAAATTAATTGAGTAGGCTACGACGGGTGCATCCGTTAAAATGCTAAAGTATGAACCATTCAATGGCGTACTTGAAGAGGTTAGAATTGTGAGATTCTAACAAACAGAGGTGGTACCACGGTGAAAGATATGATAACCGTCCTCTAGCGACAAATAGCTAGGAGACGGTTTTTTGTTATTATAGAAATTACAGTTATCTAGTCTCTATAGCTACTTATTTTGAGTTTATATAAAGTTAGTGCCTTAAAGCATAAAAAATGGAGGAAAAAATCATGAAAAAGTTATTAATGGCAGTATTAGCATTATCATTAGTCTTGGTTGGATGTAGTAGTAACAAAGATAAAGATACGAGCGGAGTTATTACAATTGGAATTATCCAACAATTACAACATGGCTCATTAGATCAATCTAGAGAAGGATTCATTAAAGCAATTGAAGATGCTGGCTATGTAATTGGAAAAGATGTTGTGATTGATTATCAAAATGGAAGTGGAGATCAAGCAACATTAACTAACATTGCACAAAAATTTGTGAATGATAAGAAAGATTTAGTCTTAGCGATTGCTACAGATGCAGCGATTAGTATTGCGAATGCAACAACAGAAATACCAATTTTAGTCACAGCAGTCACAGAT